>ERZ1106981.52-NODE-52-length-93902-cov-45.166036_pt1 | contig 93902 bp, 72 predicted proteins | sample MGYA00403692_ERZ1106981 | MGnify/ENA primary metagenome ERZ1106981 (study PRJEB35170, sample SAMEA104062431) | human gut metagenome | biome: human gut; feature: human-associated habitat; material: faeces | place: Denmark | collected 2012-06-22 ... | reverse complement strand
ATAATTACACATTTTATTGTTATTGAATGTGTCTACCTATATCAGCATAAGACAATACATCCCTTTCTGTCCATAATCATATCTTCATCAATCTTGATAGAATAACGAGAACTGTTTGCCGGACTCATTTAAGTATATAGAACGAAGCTCTTTGTTCTTAGAGGAATTGTAAGTATTTTCGCGAAGCGAATTTAAAACTTAACGACATTGGCAAGAAAGAAGAAACAGTTGCCTATATTAGAAAAGGTAACCATTACGGACGTAGCCGCCGAGGGCAAGGCTATCGCAAGAGTGAACGATATGGTGGTATTTGTACCCTTCGTCGCTCCGGGAGACGTGGTTGATATTCAACTGACCCGTAAGAAGAATAGTTATGCGGAGGGGAAACCTGTATATTTCCATGAGTACTCGGCCAAACGTGCGGAGCCGTTTTGTGAGCACTTCGGTGTCTGTGGAGGTTGCAAGTGGCAACATCTTCCCTATGAGGAACAACTTTACTATAAGCAAAAACAGGTCTACGATAATCTTACCCGCATCGGGAAAGTCGAAATGGAAGAGAAACTTCCGATCTTAGGTTCCGAGCGCACGACTTTCTACCGGAACAAGCTTGAGTTTACTTTCTCAAACAAGAAATGGCTTACGGAGGAAGAGATCCAGTCCGGTGCTTCTTTCGATTGCATGAATGGTGTCGGGTTTCATATACCGGGGATGTTCGATAAGGTATTGGACATCCATAAATGTTGGTTGCAAGATGATATATCGAACAAGATCCGTCTTTGCGTCAAGGAATATTGCCTATCTCATGAGGGATATCCTTTCTTCGATTTACGGAACCAAGAGGGATTCGTTCGTACGTTGATGATCCGTACGGCATCCACTGGGGATTTGATGGTCGTATTGGTTTTCTTCCATGAGGATGTAGAGCGCAGGGAAGCGTTATTATCTCATCTGGCGGAACGATTCCCGGAAATCACGTCCTTGATGTACGTCATCAACGGCAAATGTAATGACACGATCACCGACCAAGAAGTTCTCGTATTCAAGGGAAAAGATCATATCATCGAAGAGATGGAGGGGCTTCAATTCAAGGTAGGTCCTAAGTCTTTCTATCAGACAAACAGTGAACAGGCTTATAATCTATATAAAGTGGCTAGAGAATTCGCGGGTCTTACCGGAAATGAGATGGTGTACGATTTATATACCGGGACAGGTACGATCGCAAATTTCGTCTCTCGTCAAGCAAAGAAGGTTATCGGCATCGAATACGTACCGGAGGCTATCGAGGACGCAAAAGTGAATTCCGCCTTGAACCATATAGAGAACACGCTTTTTTATGCCGGTGATATGAAAGATATCCTTACGCAGGATTTCATAAACCAACACGGACGTCCAGATGTTATTATTACCGATCCACCACGTGCCGGTATGCATGATGATGTGATCAACACTATTCTCTTCGCCGAGCCGGAACGTATCGTTTACGTTAGCTGCAATCCTGCTACGCAAGCCCGCGATTTGAGTTTGTTGAGCGTGAAATACTCCGTCAAGAAAGTCCGTCCGGTCGATATGTTTCCTCATACACATCATGTGGAGAACGTGGTTTTGCTTGAGAAAAAATAAACATATAATATAATGTATAGGAAATACGTCCCCTTTCTGCTCTTTTTGTTCTTCTTGTATGGTTGCAACGGTAACAAACAAGAGGAGAAAGAGGACGTTTCCGTTTTCGTGGATTTACCGCAACTGAAAGCGGAAGGCGAGATCACGGCGGTGACTTTATACAGTTCTACCTCCTACTTCCAATATAAGATGCAACCCATGGGTTATGAATACGATCTGATAAACGATTTTGCCAAGAGCCAAGGTTTGAAATTAAACATCAAGGTCGCCGAGAATCCTGCCCGTCTGATCGAGATGCTAGAAGCCGGCGAGGTCGATGTTGTAGCCTACCCCATCCCAATCAATAACAAGCTGAAACAAGAGGTCATTTATTGCGGCCGGGAGGATATCTCCAGTCAAGTATTGATACAACGGGCCAATAAAGGCGATAAGCTTCTTACCGATGTCACTCAATTAATCGATAAGAATGTTTACGTAAAGCCTAACACCAAATACTCCGAACGACTGAAGAACTTGGATGAGGAACTCGGCGGAGGAATCCATATCCAAAAAGTGGAAAATGACTCCATTGCTACCGAAGATCTTATCGAGATAGTCTCCTTGGGCGAAATTCCCTATACGATCAGCGATGATAACACCGCCCGCCTAAACAAGACTTATTATTGGAATATCAATGTCGATCTAAAGGTTAGTTTTCCCCAACGCTCTTCATGGGTGGTAAGGAAAAGTAGTCCGGACTTGGCGAAGGCCATCGATGAATGGGCTTCTGATAAAACGGGTAAACATTCTTTCAAGGCAGTTACTAAGCGGTACTTTGAATTAAGCAAGCGACCTTTTACCGCAGATATTCCGGAGGTAAAGAATGGACATATTTCCCCGTATGACCCTTTATTCAAGAAACATGCGAAAAACATCGGATGGGATTGGCAGCTGCTGGCGTCTATTTCCTATCAAGAGTCTCATTTCAATCCTACGGTTGTATCGTGGGCCGGTGCCGAGGGGCTTATGGGAATCATGCCAAATACGGCGAAGGCATTAGGTGTCACCCCGCATGAATTGAAAGATCCGGATACGGGAATCCGTACGGGAGTAGATTGTTTACGGCGCTTCCGTCAAGGTTTTTCTGAGATTACGGATCCTGAAGAAAAAGTCAAGTTTACCCTAGCGGCTTACAACGCTGGGATCGGACATATTTACGATGCGCAGCGATTGGCCCGAAAATATGGAAAAGATCCCAATAAATGGGATAATAATGTAGCGGAATATATTCGTTTGAAAAATGATCCCGAGTATTATAACGATCCTGTTTGCAAGCATGGATACTTGCGTGGCTCAGAAACATATAATTACGTGCGGGAAGTGTTGGAGCGTTATCATTACTACAAGAAAAAGTCATAGTTATAAAAAAATTCATAGCTATGAGTGAAAGTAGTCATAACTATGAATTTTCTGCAAGTAAATGCCACTTAAAAATTATAGGCGACACCTATGCCTAATATTTCCTTGAACTGGACCTTCGCCCCCCGTTTCTCTCCATTATCCTCAAAAGTTTTCACGTCGTTATCATATTTAAGCGTCGTATTGAGTGTAGCGGACAGGAATTTATTAATCTTCATGCTTATCAATACATCCCAATTGACATCGATATTTCCGAATTGATCGCTATAAGGAGTGAAAAAGTCAGCTGTAGTAATCAAGTTCACGTTTTCCATCACGATTAATTCCGCACGAGCTTTCAAGTAAGCTCCCCATTCCATTCTGAAGCGATCTCCCGGATCGACCCCGAAAGCTCCTAACTCGGAAAGGTAATCATCCTCCACGAAAGTCATCTTCGTGGAAGCCGGAGAAAGATAAACCGAATAATTGCTTTTGGGACGATATTCCATACCTACGGAGATATTCGAATACGCTGGCGCAAAGAAGTTCGATATATAATGTGTCTTATCCGGATAATTATATCCTTTGGCAAACTGGGTGTTTAAATCTCCCATCAACGTATAATACCATACATTATTGGTGGAATATCCTAATTGGGTAGACAGGGTTATATTATCGGTACTTTTCCTCATTCCCTGCGATTTAGTCTTTGATAATCCGTAATCGAGAGCGAGATTGGTTACCCATAACCAGTCACCGCTTTTATGTGTTAATGCCCCATTCAGATACGCATTTCCGGCAACAGAGTTCTCACCGCCAGCCGACCAATTCGACATCGCCGTTTGCGACAAGTTCAAACCTGTCACACCTTTCAGTACCCATTTGCCTTCCTCATATCCTTTATCATCCGTTTGACTATATGTGATTGTCGTTAATGCGACAAACAATGTCATGAAGAATATACGTTTCATATTGTGATATATTTTAGTTATTAAAAAATAAGACGTCCTATCATTTAAACAGGTTTGATTAATTTTTGTTTAGAAAAGCCTGAAGTTGAAAGGGTGTCACATTTGTTACACCTTTATACTGATAAACCCCTTATTTTTGTATCCGATAATTAAGTAATTTGATTTATGGAACAGTTACATGCACACGAAGTCCTTCATATGATGGAGGGTAATAGTTATTCAGAAGCTTCTTTAAAAGAAGCGATCGTTAAGACTTTTGGTGAGGATCAGCGTTTCTATACTTGTTCGGCGGAAAATATGGATGCGGATGAGTTAATCGTATTTCTGAAACAAAAGGGGAAATTCATGCCTGTCGAAAATGGTTTCACGGTAGATATTACAAAGGTTTGTAATCATTAAAGATTCTACGACACTATCAATGACTCTAGGCTAAATCAAAAGAATTTAGCCTAGAGTCATTTGCCTAAAGTTAAAAAAGACTTTCGATTCTACTCAATGGATAATACTATTCCTATAAATAATCGCAAATAATTTTTGCATCAATTCATAATCTTTATCAGAGACATAACTTGGCCTACGGTTACCTGCGTGATTTATCATCCAGACAAAAGACTCTATATACTTTAGTATCTTATTTGACTTATCACTTTTTATACGTGACAAATAATCCATTTTTCCTAAAAGATAATTACTCACTTCAAGAACACTCATCTTATTACACTCATTCAACAATGATATTAATTCAAGGTCTTCCATAATCTTTATTTTTATTACTACAAATATAATATATTTAATCAAATAAACAAATCATATAGACAGATTTTCATCTTTAATTCTTTTACATAAAATAGCAAAAATGGGAAATGAACACATCTCTAAATTATATACCACTAATCTAAATGAGATCATTGAAGTTCATTGCCATTAGATAGGAAGTAGTTTCCTTAAAAAGAAATCAGATGATCCTGCAACAATAAAAATAGGCTTAAAAGAAAAATATTTAATAGATTTGTTTTGATATTCAAATAATAAAGATTATGTTTGATGCGCATTTTGTTGCAAGTGAAAATATTGGGGATTTTTTGACGTTCTGGAATAACACAGACAGCAACCCGGCAAGTTTTGTACTACCGGATTGTTTTTTATCCATGATTGATCCTATACGTGTAAAAGTGTGAGTCCGAAAACCTACCATACCTGCGAGCCTTCCAACAAACATTCTATAGGCCTTTTATGTTATGGTTGTAAAATGGTCTATTTATGCTTACTGGTTTTTTAAATACCTTAGCGACTATAATAAGTGTGACAAGCCTTCTGATTGTCACCTATGGTGCATTAATCGGAGTCATCTCATTTTTCAGAAATGAACTTAAGCGACTTACTGGTAATTATTCCATTACTAACATAAGAAAACTAAGAGCTGCATTCGGTACATACTTACTTCTCGGACTAGAATTTTTGATAGCGTCAGATATCTTAAAAACAGTATTGGAACCAACACTTAATGAATTGGCCATTTTAGGTGGAATAGTCGTGCTGAGAACAGTTCTGTCTGTCTTTCTGAATAAAGAGATCAAGGAACTAGAGACTGAAAATAAAGATACCGAGTAGATCCCATAAAGTTTTCAAGGGAAAGTACAGAAAAATGGCGCTTAAGTCTTGCATGAACAGAATTTAAACGCCATGAAGTAAAGTTAGAAAACCAAACCGCTCGGCCTTCACAGGTGAAGCGGAAGTGGATATATTGCCTTAAACTAATACCTTATATTATTACAACCAGATTAAAGATCATAATGTTTATACTTTTGATGAATTTCAATAGCCAAAATAAAACAGAAAATAAAAATCCGCATCCAGCGTCACTGCTACATGCGGATCAAAAATAACAAACTCTTACAAGAGTTAGGCACTACATAAAGTTGTATTATACTAATAAGCAGACTGAACCGCATCAAAGTGTTGATTCCTTATGTTGTTTTTTTCTCATCATTTACATATTCCAAAATGTCGCTTGGCTGACAGTCTAATGCTCTACAAATTGCCTCTAGGGTACTAAAACGAATTGCTTTCGCCTTTCCCGTTTTTAAGATAGAAAGGTTAGATAATGTCAAACCAACTCTTTCAGAAAGTTCGTTCAAAGAAATCTTCCGCTTTGCCATCATTACATCTAAGTTTACAATAATAGGCATAATTAAACTGTTAAGTCATTCTCTGATTTCATATCTATCGCATTTTGCAATAATTTTTCAAATACAGCCACGGCTGTCGCAACTACGATAGCGACAAAAGTAGTTACGATACAAATGGCAAGAAAACCTGCGGGGTCATCTTCTGTATTATGGGTCAACCTTATAAATAGTCCTGCCACCACGATTAAAATACTTAGTAAGATCGCACAATGCTTTATGTTCTTCAAAGTCTTTACAGAGTTTGTTGAAAACACTTTATTTTGCCCAATATAACCGAGCAACCTAAAAGCATTGTACAACGCAACAAAAAAAGCGATTGACGCTCCATATCCATATAAGATAAATGGATCAGCGTAAGTACTAAATAAATCTAGGTGTGTGGCTCGTCCCTCAGTTAAGGGAAACCAAATCAAAATAATAAGTGCCACAATACCGATAAGAACAATAACTGTTTGAAGAAATGCTGTTGAAATTCTTTTCATGACGTATGATGTTAATTTTAAACGACGTTGCAAATGTAATAAATATTTATTGATAAACAATAAATGAATAGCGAAATTCAAAAAACAGTCTCTTTCTCAAGCTAATTAAAAAATCTGGACTTGAATCGCCAGTGTAGTGTCGAAGTACAATGATCTCCCATTTGGAAGGGAGAATGGGAATAGAAGAAAAAAAGAACGCCTACCTGAAAAGTGGTAGACGCTCATTGCATACGGTTATTGGGACAAATATAGAGTTTATTTCTATCTTGGATTATCCTATTCATTAATAACTACTTCATCTCTTCTCCCTTTTCATTAAAGATAGCGATAGCCTCCTTGCCTTCGATTACCAAAATCACTTTAAAGAGTTTACCTTCAGTCTTTTCCGCAACATATACCTCTTGGATCGCTGAATCCGGATAAGATTTTTAATTAAACAATCTATTCATATTAACGTAATCAATAGATATAGAACAACGGATATGCCGAATTTCGCCTATCTACAGATAATCATGACACACAACATCTTATATTTTAGCATTAACATATGGATTCCATGCGGAAACAAATAAAAATCCGCATCCAGCTTCACAGCTACATGCGGACCAAACAAATAACAAACTCTACTTATATGAAAAAACAAATACTACTAACAAATTATTATACGATGACTACTATCAAGATGACTTCTGAGTCATTTTATAGTATAACAGAAGATTGTTTGAAAAGGTTCACCAGTAATTTCTTTTAGGCTGAGAGCTTTTCTTTTTATCGACTGTTTGAATATAAAACATTTCAAGCTGCAAATTGTTTTACAAACAAAGATAAAAATGATGATTGATCGGTTTGAGGCATGATTAAGAAGTTACTTTCTATATTATTGTTTATGATAATGCTCTTTGCCTTCCGGATGAATGCGGAAGCGGATGAGGAACACTTTTCTAACGGTTCCTATCGTTAGCGCACTAGGATTAACATTAAATGAAAGCGCTTCCGACGCTATGGTTGGTGGAGCGGTTACCCAAAACGACAAATTTCAAGTAAAACACGGCGATTACTCCTAAATATTTAGGGATAATCGCTTTTTTATGAATAGATTTCAAGTAAAATTAGGACATTTATCCAATTATATCCGTAATTTTAGCCCAATTAAATCAATAGCAATTATGGAAAGAATCGTTAATCATCCTATTTTAACAATTCCACAAGAGGGAGAACACACTTTTTTATTCAATGGCAAACCCGTAACGGGAATGAAGGGTTTTACCATCGCCGCCGCCTTACATCAGGCCGGCTATCCAGTACACAGTCATAGCGTAAATGGCCGCAACCGTTCGTTGAATTGCGGTATCGGTAAATGTGGCGCCTGCGAAATGCTGGTAGACGGAGAAGTAAAGCGTATCTGTATTACGAAAGTAGACAATGTAAAGGAAGTATCGGAAATAACAGTACAGAATTATACGACAGATTCCCAAATAGAACCCAGAGAAGAACCGGTAGAGATCTATCGAACCGATGTGGCCATCATTGGTGCCGGCCCCGCTGGATTAGCTTGTAGGGAAACCTTAAAAGAGCTAGGCTTGAACAGCATCGTAATCGATAGCAATGATAAGATTGGCGGTCAATTCTTGATGCAAACCCATGCATTTTTCTTTTTCGAGAAAGAGCGGCGCTTTGGCGGTATGCGTGGTTTCGATATAGCGAAAACTTTAGCCGGAGACGACCACTCTGGTATTTTCTTACATTCTACGGTCTGGGATATCCTACAAAATAAGCGTATTGCCGTAAAAGACATGCTTAACCATAAAAATTTCTATGTAGAAGCTCAAGCCTTGATAGTCGCTACTGGTGCGGTTCCTTTTATGCCGACCTTCGAGAATGATGATGTGCCCGGAGTTTATACAGCGGCAGTCGTACAGAAAATGATGAACGCTGAATTCACGTTACTCGGCAAAAACATATTGACAGTAGGCGCCGGTAATATAGGTTACCTAACGTCTTACCAATTGATGCAAGCCGGAGCGAAAGTCAAGGCTATTTTAGAGGCGATGCCCCATGAAGGTGGATTTCCGGTACAAGCGAATCGAATTCGCCGCCTTGGCATACCTATTTATACCTCTCATATGCTTTTGAAAGCCATTCCAAACCAGGATCGGACAGGTATCACCGGCGCGGTTGTCTGCGAATGCGAGAACTTCAAGCCAATCCCGGGAACAGAGAAAGTGATTGATGGTATTGATGTTATTAATATATGTACAGGATTGATTCCCGACAACCAATTGCTAACCAAAGGCCAATATACATTTGGAAAACGTTGTGCCGGCGTAGGTGATGCCGTACGAATCGGAGAAGGTACTACCGCCGTACTAAGAGGAAAGCAAGCCGCTTATGAGATCGCCCAAGAGCTAGGCGTACGTTTCAACTACAACGATTACTTACAAATATCTAAGGAATACATCGACTCCCAGCAACATCCGATCCGCATCAAGGAAGAGTCCCCAAGGCCCACTCCCGAACGTCAAGCCCAACTCCCTTTCGTTCGTTTGGATTGCCTATACGGTTTCGCTTGTAACCCTTGCTCTTTCGCTTGTCCTCAAAAGGCGATCACCAAAAGCTCCACCAGCGTAACGCCCGAGATCGATTACGAAAAATGTACCGGCTGTATGCAATGCGTATCCCATTGTCCGGGGCTGGCTATTTTCGGCTACGATACCCGGAAGCAAAACTTATTCTTACCGGTAGAATACGAGGTAGAAGAAGGTGCCGAGGTGTGGCTCGTCGATGATAACGGGAAGAAACAAGGCGAAGGTATCATTGAGAAAGTATTAAAGAAGCCGACAAAAACAAACGTGGCCCGTGTGAAAGCGGCAGGAATGGAAAACGATGCCTTATTGAATATCACAGGATTCATCGTAAAAGAAAACTATCCGGAGGAAATCGACTTCAAGCAAGAGCCGGAGTGTGAGTCGGAGACCTATGTTTGCCATTGCGAGGACGTATCTTTGGACGAGCTACTTTCCGCCATTGGGGATCGTAAATATATCTCCGTCGACGAGGTAAAACATATCACCCGCCTAGGAATGGGGCCATGCCGGGGAAAACGCTGCATACCCCGCCTACGCATGAAACTAAGGGAAAAAGGTATCGAACTGGTAGGCAACGCTACCCCCCGTGCTCCCCTATCTACCCGCTTCGTCCTAGGGGAAATGTATCCGCAGCGTCAGATAGCGGATACCTATAAAGTAGATTCCGGAAAGCAGGTTCGTAAGACGGAAGTCTTAATCGCCGGCGGAGGTATAGGTGGTAGCGCATTGTTCCGTTATTTTGCGGAAGCCGGTAAAAAGACCGTGCTTATTAATGCGGATCGAGGATCATCATGGCGTAATATCGGTGGTGGTCGTCCAGCGTTCTCGATCCCCGAATTAGCGGAGATCGCCCGTAATAACCAAACGATATTCGAGGAGACACAAAAAGAATACGATATCCATTACCGTGAGATACGCTATATCACGTTCGCCCACGACGAGGCTACCTACAATGATCTGGAACGTTCCTGCGGTTGGTCCAACGCTTATTTGATCGACAAGAAAGACTTCCAGAAAGAGGTGTCTCCCTACTTCAACACGAACCAAAACACCTATTTCGCCGCACAAATCTCCCAGCATTGTTGGCAAGCTACCCCGGGGCGTGTGATAGACTTTATACGAAACAAAGGCAAAGAGCGGCAAGGTGAGGTTTTGGAAGACACACACCTAGTGGAAGTACACAAAAACGGTGGAAAATATCACGTCTTATTATATACGCATGATAAGCGATACATCGAATACGAATGCGATCATTTCGTGAACGCCCTCGGTTATAGCGCCGAGCGTTTCGCCCGCATGCTAGGCCTTTACACCGGCCTCTATCCGGTCAAGCACCAAGCGTTGATTACCCATCGCCTACCGAATCTGGGTAAAGACGGGGATATCCTCGATATGTTGATAGACCGCCGGAAACGTAACGACTTCTCCGCTGTCTACGGTCAGCAATTCGCCGAGACCGGACAGATTATCGCTTGCGCCTCCCCCGCTGTCGACGCTAAAGCGGAGATCAGCAATTTTGATGAGTTGAAGTTTAATACCCGTCGTTTCATGGAGATCATCTCCGAGGTGTTCTGCGATTGGATTCCATCGTTAGCCACAGTACCCGTACAAGCCACATGGTCCGGTTATTATGTAGAGCCTCGCTACATTATCGATCCGGATAACGGACTATTCGTCGGTTTGCAAGGTCACGGCTTCATGCTCGCTCAATACTTGGCTAAGCTATACGTAGATAAAGCGTTAGGCCGTACCGTTCCGGATTATATGGAGCGATTGAGGCTCGATGGAGACGGAATTAGTGAGAAAGCTTTCAAATAAACTATAAATAAAACAAAACCTCCTCTACCACAATTGGTAAGGGGAGGTTTTGATAAAACCAATCTTTTCTATTTTTGTTATTCTATATCCATAAATAGTAATCATATGAATATAGAAACAACAGACAACTCCCCTTTGCTACAGGAATGTATAGAAGAATTGATCAGTAGTAAAATCGATGAGGGGAAAGGAAGAACCGCTGGGAATTATCGAAGCGCATGGAATAAATTATCCACCTTTTTAGGTCCGAGAGTAACGGAGTTTACATTTGCCGACTTAACGACCGATTTTCTTCATCACTATCTTTTATGGTTGATGCAAGGGGAAGACGGGAAACAGGCTCCCTTGAAACCGGGTAGTTTGGACTTCTACATTCGTAATCTAAAGACAATGTACAACAAGATCGCTCAAGATAAACAAATGGATGTTCCGAGAGAAAGCCCGTTCTCCGGCCTGCAGATAAAGGTCCCACCCACCCGGAAAAGGGCTTTGCCAAGCCTCGACCTACAAAATCTGGCGACTCTTGAGCGGCCCAAGAACCCACACGCCTGTACGGCCCTTCACTTGGCTCTTTTCTTATTTTACGCTAGAGGTATGTGCTTCGTGGATGTCTTTAATTTGCGACACAGCAATATAAACGATGATTATATCCACTACGTACGTAGCAAGACTGGCGTAGCGATGCAAGTAAAGATCACCCCCGAGATGAAGAACATCATATTCTCTTATCGGCGTTTCAATAACCCGTGGATATTCCCTTTCTTACACGAGAAAATCAGCGGAGAGGGAGAAGTCACGGCCCAGTCCGCGCTTCGGAGAGTGAACCGCCACTTAAAGAAAATGGGAGAGCAATTACACTTCGAACAGCCATTCACTACCTATGTGATGCGGCATAGCTGGGCTTCCATGATGCTGGAGGCGAATTCGGAAATCGGCATTATCAGCCAATCCTTAGGACATATGTCCCTACGGACTACCGAGATCTATCTTGGCCGGATATCAGTATCTAAAATAGACAGGGCCTCCGATAATATGTTGAATAATTTGGTTCGCGGCTCTTCCTCCCGGCAAAGAAGTAAAAATAAGGTGATGGCTTTAAGAGACAATCCTCCTATACAAATAAAAGAGACAATCGGCAAGAAATGCAAGAAGCTCATTTCCTCGATTGCCTCTAAGTTATTCTCATTTATTTAAAATAGTTCATGCAGGAATGCCAAAGGGTAGATTCGTCAAGGCATTCCTGCACAGCCCTTAGAATGGATACTATTTCTCTTCACCAAAATTAACGGTATTCTCGACATTGTCCACATCATCAAAGACAGCCACGTTGCCGTTTGTGATCGTTACACGGAGGTCGGCACTATTAGGGCCGGCGATATTCACCGTCAGCTTATAATGATAATCCCGATAGATATTGTAATCGGTCACCAAGTCACCCCCAAGATAGAATTTATACTCTACATCGATCGGCGAAGAGTATGCTCCTCCACCCAAAGGATACTGATATTGCCCTCTTACCAATAGATAAGTGCATCCTTCCAAAGATCCGCCAGCCCCCGGTCCCATATCCTTCTTATTCTTCTCTTGCGCCGTGGTAGCTAAACCTGTACCCCGGATATTTTCCGCCATATAGAAAACTCCTTCTTTATCACCAAGTGATATTCCGGATACAGGTATCTCCTCCGTATAGAAATTAGTAGATAAAGGACTTGAAATCGTTGGATATGTCGAGTCGTCATCATATAGCCGGGTTACTTTAGGTACATTTGACATAATAACCGGTTTCGTATCAATTAACTTAAAATTGCCAGAGGCCACTGAAGAGTTCACGGTCACGGTCACTTTCGCGAACGCCCTGTACATACGGGATAATACGACCAACCTCATGTCAGCCTCTGAGCTAGAGGGATCCTTCGTATAGTTAGTCGGTCCCGAAGATAGTATATTAGTACCTGTTGGAGAGCCATCTGATGAATAAATAATACTTTTCGTTTTAGCCATCAATTCTGTTACAGAAAGGGACGTAGGGATACCACCTTCTTTTACAAATAACTTGGCGGTAACCTCCGTCGCATTCATATCCTCCGCATTTACGATGATATAAAACTCACTAGTCTCGTTCTTGAAACGCATATCATCCTTCATTAATTGAATCAATAACTGGTCATAGGTAGTGCTACTACTTCCCGGCACAGCCGTTATGCTATTCCTATCGGCAAAGACAGCTTTCAACAACTCGGTTCCATCCTTTTTAAACTGTAAAATCCATACATTATATATATTAGTATCTCCCAATTTAAGAATTTTCGGTTCCGTTCCCGCTTTCGTCTCTACATCAATCGTACCCGGTACCCTTAACAGGAACTGGAAAGCACATTCCTCCCCTCCTTCGGATGTTGATGGTATCATTTCCTCATTACTACATGCCCCTAGCAGCAAGCATAGTATACAAAATAAACTTATTCTTATTCTCATTTTCAGTTCCTCCTTATTCTCCACCAACGGGATCTGTCACATTTTTTATTTCCGTGAATTCCAATATACCCAGAGTCAGTTCTGTCTCCTTAAAGTCACCAAAGAACTTCAAGGTAAATTCAAAGCTATAGGACATACCGGGCAAGAAAGTCTTACGAGCGGTAGCATTGAATACAAAATGACCGGGCACAGATCCACCATTTCCATTTTTATCATAATCTACCGTTAAATCAATTACAAACTGTAATTCCGACCCGCTTAAAGGCAATACTATTTTACGTGGATCTGAGGTATGAGGCAGGCCTACAGCTACGGAATTATTGAAAGAGCTAAAATCCACTCCGTTGTTTTCATTCGCAACTCCATCCGAATACCATGCATTATCCCCTAGCCTATAAGTTCTTGAATCAGATAAGTTTTTCATCGTTATAAAGTTTACACGCAAGCCTTTTACAGTAACAGGAGATACACTAGCCGCTTTTACCGACACCTCCACTTGCGAGCAAAGCCGCGTGAACGGATTCGTCAAGGTAACCGACATCGTGTTTTGTCCCGCTTTCTGGGGCTGGACAGTTATATCGTTCATGAACGTATACATAAAATCTTGCCCATTTTGCACGGTCACCAGATTTCCATCACCCAATTCCGGCGCATTCTCTTCATTGTAGGAAGTGAAATAAAGGTTATATACACCGCGATACAAAAATAGGGCCTTGCCCGATTGGGCGGTGACCTTTCCATCCGCACCCACCACATAAGTACCTTCCGCCGAAGGAGTACCAGTTTCACCAGTCCCAGTCTTAGTACCGGTCTCAGTCTTAGTCTCCACCTTGAAAGCATAGACTTTAATCAACGCTTTATCATTCAAGGCTGAAACGGCCGCAGCCTTGGTTACGTTCGCTTGATAAAGATCGAACTCCAAGGCAACCTTATCACCTTCCCCTTCTTCCAAAAAAGATTCCTTTTGGCAACCCACCAACGTGACCAAAAGCCATAGACTTACAAAACTTAATACATATCTCATATCTCCTCCCTTCTTATTTAAATACCCACACTCGTATTCTGATCCGTACTATTTTGCCAATCGTATACGGTTACGCCCTCGAATGTACCTTCCATCTTATCAATACGTATCTTATAGACATAATGATAACCCGCCAACCATTTCACCCCGCTTTCGGAAGAAATAGAGGCAGTTTCAAACTCACGTTCCACCCCATCTACATCCACTGTCAAACGGAACGACAATACTTGCTCGGCAGCGTCCATCGGGGCTACGAGACAAGATATGTTCGGTTGCGTCAACGAGGTTTCCAATATTTTCGAACCGGTCAACTCTATCGAGGATGTCCCCGCTAGGCCATTCAGACGCCCTAGTTCCTCCCCTGTCCCGTTCAATCGCATGTCCGCCTTACCGATTTGCAGACGTCCGGTGTTACTACGTATATCTATTTTTTTCAGCGTTAAGATCTCATCGCTGGCATTCGCAGACTTATAGATATAGAAACTCACCTTTGTCAAGGCATGGAACAATTGAAGGCTGATTATTTTTGAGGTTTTGGAAGCCTGAACCGGCGTAGCATAAAGGTAATCGATCTGTTTACCATCGAATGTATCCGCATCCCGGACCGTGACCTCGACAGAGTACACGCCGGAGGAGGCTGTTACGTTAATGGCCTTACCTTCTTCTTCCGTAGGATAATAAGCATACACATCCGTAGCGGTACTACCCAGCAGTGGCGCGGATTCACATCCCCATGTTACTCCGGATTTGGAATACACCGGATTCACCCATGTATCACTGGAGTTCTTCAAATACAATTTCACGTTATCCACAGAGGTAGTCACAGCCTTCGTAACAGCGTCGTCAGCCAAAGAGACCGATCGCAGCTCAAGGGTGGAACCTGCCTCCACCTCCGGTATCCCGTCTGACTGGCAAGCTCCCAACAGGGAACAGAGGGCCAATCCCCAACCTAGATTATATAAATTTCTCATATTCTTCATTCTTTATAGATTTTAAATGGATCAAGTGGCGCTAATAGGATTGTCGGGAACCGTTGTCTCCGTAAACCCCATTACTTCCACAGAAGTCAATATCAATTCATCGGATGACGTGAAGTTATATACATAGTTCTTACTAGCCCCAAATGTGTATGCCGGCTGAGTAAATGTTTGTTGTGTAGCCTCTGGACTTGAAGCACCGTCAAGCGTACGGGAAACGCTTAGCTTGAAACTCATATTCGCTCCCGGTCTTAAGATACAGACGAAAGTATGCTTATCGCTAGCTGCGGCATTATCCCCTGTATGCAACATCTCGATCGTTTCAGAAGAAGAGGCACCAGTCCGGATGCCATTGCCTGCCAAGGTAGCCGTCACATTCCTATATTTTGTAGTAGCACCCCCTGATGAGGCATAATTAATTGAGATCGTGATCTTCGCCGCTACTGGCATAAAGGTAAAGTTTACCTTGTTGCTACTCAAGGTAACGTTAGAGCCGCCTTTCGCTTCCAGTTTATTGCTTTGCCAGAAATTCTCATAGGATTTCTGGTCTTGCAGAATAAAGGTGAAAGCTGCCGGATATGAGGCCGAGAATGAAGAAGCCGTAGATGATCCGGAAACCGTCAACGAGCTTCCCGCCGTTTTCGGAATCCACCCGTTCGTGGCATCCTTTCGGTAAGTCACGGTCTGGCTCCCACCATTAATCTGTATCTCATCGTCCGTACTAAAGCTACTCTTATCATAGTTCGTAGCGTCGACCGCACGGGTAGACAGAGAAGAAACGATCTCCGCCGTCACCTCCAAGGGCTGTCCACCTTCCAGATCCACCTCTGAGGTACAGGCGGGGGTGAGCAATAGCAATAAGCCTCCGGACAGGTGGAGCATGGTTTGTCGTATATTCATAGTATAATGTATCATAATGCTATATAGTTGTTAAGTTAAATTTCCTCCAGCCATGATCTCATCCGTCCATTTGCCGATGGTACAACTTTCCGGGATCAGCATGTCGTTATGCAAGGTCAAATTATATGTATAGTGGTAACCGGTCCGCAAGGCACAACCCGTTAAGGTAGCCTTGTAGGTAACACCATCGCAAGTGAGAGAGACCGTTAGATCCGTAGCGGAGGTTCCCGCGCTACCACCTACAGCCCTTAGGATACCACACCATTCATATCTCCGGGATGCATCGCCCGGGTAAGGCCGATATAGCGTGATCGTCTGGTTCGTAGATACAGCCGTACGTATCCCCGTCGCCGCTACCGTAACGGCATCATTGGCGATAGAGGTCTCACGCTTCACGGTAAACTTCAAGGTCAACTTCGAATTGACGTGCGTAAATGGCTTGCCGGTCGACGTAAAGTCCAGCGTACCGTTGCTGGATGTGGCATCACCCGTTTTCAGCAGGTTACTGGCCAGATAAGCAGCGCTCGTGGTTTGAAACTGGTTGATGGCCGAGTAATCCGCCGGAAACTGCGCCGAATACGTAACGGCAGGCTCCAAGGTCACAGGCGAGGTTCCCACCACGGTCCATGCGGAAGTCCCGTCATACCGATAGCTGGCCGATTGGGAAGCCGCCGTCCCACTTGCCTTTTTTGTCCTTGTCACCTTTATCTGATCGCCGGAAAGGAAGGATGTCCTATCGAAACCATTATCCGAGCTAATCGCCTCGCCGCTTTTGGTAACAGGGCTGATCTCGGCAAATACCGTCACCGGGATTCCCTCCGGAGCGGAAAGCCCCGTCTCTATCCCGTTCGTGCAACCGGAGAGAGCCAGCGCCATGTTTAAGGCTCCCATCCATGCTAAACTGAGGTTCATGTAATTCATATTCATATTTTTCTTTTTATGCCGTAATTAATAGCCGCCGGGCTTAACGTCTCCCGTTCCCGCTGAACCGCTCTCTGTCCAAGGGAGGATATCGGCGTTCACTGTAATCGCCCGGTTGGATAAGGTTATTTGTATTTTGTGGGTATGTCCTCTTTTCCAAGTGATCTGACTTAAGTTGGCGGATAACGTCCGGTCATCCGTAGTGTCATCCCGCTTGCCGACCACTACCGTAAGGGTCATGTCAACCGATGCCAAAGGAGCCACCAACCCATAGCCTACCTCCACCGGAACACCCGCGGCACCGCAAAGTATGGCAGTGGTATTACTCGACACATCGTTTTTAGGGGTAAAAGTGAGTTCGGCTACCTTTGTTCCTCCACCAAGCGCTCCATCCGCGATCCGCATCGTTCCCGTGCCGGTAATGAACGCATTGGAGGATGTTTTCAACGTTATCTTCTTCACGTAATCATAGGTCGCATTCACGGAACGTCCCGTGGCGGATTGCATCGTGAAGGAAAGGCGGGCCAGCGCATGTTGCAAGTAGATTTCCGGCTGATAAGTACCGCTTGAGGGGGAACCGCCGGACGGCGTGGTATTGCTGGCCGTAATAGCGATAGCCTCTCCTACCGTGTTGCTGGCGGAACCGTACATATAATCGGTAGCGTCAGAATCCCATCCCTTGCCGCCATAGAAATTCTGGTGAACGGGAAGGGTGGTCGCTATAGTATGCGTCGTGGTAGTCGTTGATTTTGTCAAGATGGCGTTCGCCGGGCTATAGGCATAGATCCGGGCCTTTACACTCGATAAATTCACAGTGGGATCGCCTACCCAATCGTTTCCGCCGCTACCTACCGACTGATAGGTGAAGGTGGAAAGGCCAGCATTTCCCGCCGTACCAACCCCGCCATAGGGAGTATAGCCGTCCTCTGCTTTAGTAACGAAAAGTTTTACCGCGTTAATCCTTCCCTCACCCTCCGTCGTGGAGGTTCCGCTTATGATGGAGCGGGTCTCGACACCGCTCATGTGGAATACGGGTTGTAAGAATGCCCCTGTCGTGTCTTCCGGCAAGGAGTCGTCGGAGGAGCAGCCGGATAAGAGCGCCAGTATCGCCAACAGGCCTACACCGAGGTGTAGCGGACGTGTGTTTTTGTAAATATCCTGTATCATAGGTCGTATAGTTTTTTTAGATAGTCGTACTTGTATTGTCGGATGATTCATTCGTCCACCCTACCACATTGAAGCCGTCCAGCTTAAGGCCGGTACCGTGGATGGAGATGGTGTATGTATATTTATTTCCGGCGGACCATTCGCCACCGTCGGTAATGGTGTCTAGTTTCATTTCCTTGCCATCTACTACGACGGTCAAGGTAGCGGCGGTAACATTTGCAGTGCCGGAGGGGAATGGTACGCCGTAATTGATGAACTCGATTCCGTCTGTGGTAGCGGCAACGGTTACGCCGCCATTTACCGTGTACTCGTACTTTACCGGTGTACCCGCCTTCGCTCCGGTTAGGTTGCCGAGGGCTCCGTCCTTTAGGCTCATGGTGGTGGTACCATTCGTTTGTAGTGTCGGGATGGGGCGACTATAGGTTATTTTTGTCAGGTTGCAAGGACCGGCGTAGTCCGTGTGTTTCTTGAACTTTAGGCTTACCAAGCAAAAGGCATGCTTAAGGCCTAGGTTTATCTTCTCGCCTTTTGAATCGGAGGCTCTGTGGCCGTTATCGGCTATGGGTTGAGTTGTTCCAAAGGTATTCGTGGAAGTGTTATAGGCTACACCATACATATAATCGTTACCGGGAACTGTGAAATCCAAGGAGGAGGCATTCGTTACCGTATTCGAATAGACTATGGCATTAGCCCGTACCGGGATGGTATAGACCGGGGAAGAGGCATTTCCGGCCGCGGTTATCGTGGTGGCATCCGTGACTGGATAGCAAGAGTAGACTATGGCTTGCTGGGTGCTTAGCCAGATCGTTTGATCCTTACCGTTTATCGTAGCGGGTTTTAAGGAACCCTCTTGGAGGGTGTATTGACCGTATGTACCTTGGGGGGATGTGCCGTAATGGTTTTCACTGGTCTCGTTATTTACGGCATATAAGCCGATGGCCTTTATATCGCCGGATGTGGCAGTGGCCTTGGTAAGGGCTACGCTGGCGATCTGCGGGGACAGGGCGACAGGGGTATCCGGATCAACCGGGGGTACGATGGGGTCTTCGCCATCCTCGCCGCCGCAGGCGAAAAGGGAAAGCGATACTGTTGTTAATAATAGGTATCTATACGGTTTCATATTTATCGTTGTTTATATTGTTCGTTTATTTGCCACCCGGTTTTATTATTACCACCCGGTCTGATTGTTACTACACAGATTTCGTGTTTTGTATTTCGTGTTTCGTGTTTTGTTGTAGAGACGGGGCGTGCCCCGTCTCTACAACCCTAGACTGTAAGTTAATTAACTTTCAAATCATCATTGCCGGTTACGGTGCCCCAAGCGGCTACGGTTACGGTGCCTATGGATAATTCCTTACCGCTAAGTTTTACGGTATAGATGTTTTCTTTCCCCTGCTCCCAAGTAACTCCTGTCGCATTATCAGCTAACGCTACCTCATAATCCGCTCCATCAATCGTAAAGATGGCTTTGGTATTATTTAGGGCTTGGTTAGTTATCGGCAAAGCCAAGATGCTGAATCGGTATGAAGCCCCTTTAGCTGCATTATCGTCTGATAAACCAGAGTCTCCTTTCTTTTTCAAGGTATAAGTAGCGCCAGTAGCAAACTCACGGATATAAGATCCCGTTGTCAAGGAACTATTATTAGCCAAGGTTCCCTTATCAATATTCATCGTAGCAAGAGGATTGCTATTACCGCTTACCTTTTGATTAGGTACATCCTTCAACTGTATCTTCGATAGCACACCTTTATTCTTATAAGTTCCATCATTGTAAATGCGGAAACTAACCAAAGTCAAGGCATGCTTCATGGTTAGATCAACAGAGGCATCTATAGAGGTTTCCTTTTTCGTGTTGCTCGCAGTTATCCAATTCGTCTCAGAGCTACCTTGGTCCGCCCACATATAATCGATTTCACCTTTCGCTGAATTAATCTTTGCCTTATTGGTATTTGTCGTTTCAGAGTTGTCTATTAATGTCGAGGGATAATCCCTATGCGCATCATCAGTCGTTCCAGCAAAGACCGTTACTGGGATTGTGGAGTTATCCGTAGCGGTATTATCAGATAATACTAGAGCTGTGGTTGTGGCTAACTCTTGATTTGTTCCGGGCTGATAAGCCGGATAATAAGCGTATATCTTTGCCACTTCGGAGGTCAGATATATTTTCTTATTCTCTCCACTTTTCCAGCCTGCGGTTCCTGTTGTCGAATAAGTATATAATGCGTAATTATTGCTTTTCGCATTCGTATAAGGATCTTCACCCGATACGACTGTCCCCTTTAAGCGTGCGTACACCGCCACGCTTTTCATGACATCATCTTTGCTAGCGTTAGCTTGGGTACCCGAATTTATCACGCTTTTCGTAAGCGTCACCCCCGCCGTAATCCCCAGCTCTACGGCATCCGGCTGGTTGGAAGGGAGGATGGAGGGGATATTGTCCTCGTTGCTACAGGCAGCCAAGAAGAAGGGAGAAAGAAAGAGTAGTTTATAGTTTATCAGTTTTCTCATGATTACTTTTTTTGATTCGTTCTATTAATTGTTCAATTCGTTTAGTCAGTCAGTGGATCAAGTCTAGGTTGCCATCGACATACGAGGGAGTCCATTCGGCTACCTCCACGGAGGAGATACCTAAAGAGGCATCGTAGATATCCAACGTGATCACGTGAGAGAAACCGGGCTTGAAATTATCCTCAGATATTTCATCACCCATCTTTACGGATACGTCGGTAAAGGTACCGATCGAAGTCTCGACCGTTATTTTTACATTGCCCGGATCGGGTGTAGGCGGCAGATACAAGCAGCCCAGATCGATGGGACCGACATTTGATGCCCCTACCGTGGCGTTGCCGGCAGGCTCAAGGATCACTTCCGAGGAACCGGAGAAGACAGCCTCGCCCGTAGCCAGCGGAACATTTACCGCCGTAGGTATGCTTTTCACGATAATCTTGTTCACCTTCACCTCCAGTCCTCCGGCATCATGCTTCTTTGCCTTGAATACCAGCTGGGTAAGCAGGTGGGCGTAATTCAATGAGCGATTCGCCTCGACCCCGGCGACGGTATTGCCCGTAAACCGGTTACCATCCCACTTATTACCCGCCAAGGGACCGGCGTACATCAAGTCCATATGCCCGTCAAGGGTATAGCTTACGGTACCCTCGGCGGCATCGTACGAGTTATCGCCCGCCACGGGAGATACGCCGACCAGATACACGTTCGCTCCCATGCGGGGATAATGGTGCTTACGAGAGGCATCCCATGAGATACTCCCGCCTACCGCCACATCAGCCGTCCGCTCTACCCATTCCTCGTAGAATACGGCGTCGGCCCAACTCGTGGTCACGTCGGATACGGGGGTGGAGAAACGATCGGCAAGACTCGTATAGTCGGGAACACCTGTGATGGCGTCGAGACGGGTCACGCAAAAGAGGGTGGTCTTGAACGCCTCCGCCTCTCCAACTTCCGCTTTCGTGCTTATGGACGTGTCCGGGTACGTCGCCCGAAGCTCGATCGGAGGATCGGCGGAAGGTATCTCACCTCCCGCCTCACCATTGTCCGAGCAAGCGGCCAACGATCCCATGACTATCATCGACAATATGTATGTAGAGAGTTGTCTCATGATGGTTGAGGGATATTTAGGATTATTTCAAGTCAACGGTTCCGCCGTTACCCTGTTTCCATTCGTTAACAGTGGCTTTCACTTCCAGTGCCTTCACATTTTCTCCTGTAGGTTTATCTGGCTCGGTAATGTTCAACGTAACCGTATGGGCATAGCCTTCTTGGGCATTCAACTTTTCACCTGCATTCTTTGAGTCCATCACCGGGACATTCAAGAAGGTACGATCCGTACCGCCTACGTTGATCGTTACGTTCAGCTTGATATCATTAGACGGAGCGAGCATCACTGCCGGGCTAATCGTAGAAGCTGTCGTGGAAAGAGCGGTTGTCGTGATATTCGGGACAGAGAAATCGGAAGCAGTAGCCCAATTCACGTCACCATTTGTCAAGTTTACGGATTGGGGCAATTGCGTGCCCAAAATCTTGATGCTCTTGATGGAGACGTTCTTTCCTTCCCATTCTCCCTTACCACCAGCTACGCTTGTGTAACTAGCGGCGAAAACCAATTGGGTGGTCTTGTGGGAAAACGTCAACTTACATCCCTCCTGACTTGGTAACGCTGCTGTTCCGGCATCTTGATCCGTACCGATCGTCATGACATCCTGCAATCCGTCTACCTTGCCGAAAACCACTTTTGAGGACTCGATTGTTCCGGAAGGAACGACCGCCGTAATATGGGAGTTTTTGGGACTCACTTCCGTATTATCATAATACAAGGTGGGAGTCAAGGTAATATCCGTCTCTTTCCCAGCCGTAAATACAGCGCCGGCTACGTTGGCACGTGTTTCCAATGCCTTTGTAGTTTCATTGATCACATTCTTGTAAACCGGATTAAAGTTACCCCAATCATGCTCGTGTCCGGAAGTCACGTCCACCATCACCACGATACCTTCCACCTGCGATCCATTCGTGATCGGGGCTTTAGTCGTGAGACCTTCCACGCTTTGTGTCAATTTGATCGCTACCGGAGCGTTCGCCGTACCCAAATCGGGAGTGATCACATCCTTGTCGTTCGAGCAGCTTGCCGCTAACAGGGCCACAGCCGCCATTGTCAAAATCTTTTTCATTTGTCTTGTAATTTTAAAGTATTAATAAAAAATATGAATTAAATAATCTGGTCTATAAATCGGCGTTGCCGCCATTGCCCGGTTTCCACGGGGTGACGGTTGCCGTTATCTTTACTTGGTACTCCTCGAAGGGATCCGGCTCCTTGGGTTCCTCGGGAGTATCGGGATCGTCCGGTTCCTCCGGATCAACGGGTATCTCAAGCGAGATCTCGATATCGTAAGCCCCTCCACTCTCGTTGCCCTCGCCGCCGAACGAGACGGGGAGATCCTTGAAATCCTGCCCGGAGGCGGGATCACCTTCCAGCGCGAGCGTCATGTCAAGCGTCAAGGAGGCCTTGGGCTGCACCAGCACGAATCCGGGGAGCGTCACTACGCCATCCACCACGGGGATACCATTCCCGTCATCGGAAGAATAGATGATCACCGAGCTGGTCTCCCCGACCGGGACCACCTCTCCATCCGACAAGGACACCTTAGCTACCGAGGCTAGCCCGTTCAGCTTGACGGCATGTACGCTATACCCGTCCGGCGCTCCCTTGACACGTAGGCGGAAGCTGAGTTGCGTCAGCAGGTGCTTATGGATCAAGGGCGTTTCCGTAGCGTCGAAACGGCGGGACAGGGAGCCGCTCCGCTCATCGGTCAGCATCAAGTCTTCCTGCCCCGTCAGCTCGTACCGTACCTCGCCGTTCACGTGGGGGGCGGCGGGGTGATAGCTGCGGATGAAAAGCGCGGAGCCGTCCGTGGGATAGTAGCGCTCCGGGTCCAAGAGGATATCGCCCTCCGTGGCCGTCCCCGTCCAATGCTCCGTGTAATCGCCGGCGGAAGTGCCTACGGCGATGGATACGGGCGTGGAGTCGAAAACGTCCACGGCGGCACGGGTCTGGATGCCGGTGTAAAGGCGGATCGGGACGGCGGGGCTTACCTTCAAGGAGAGATCCAGCGTATCACGGCCCGAGGACATGGCCTCATGCAGGCTCGCGGTCAGGTTCTCCTTGTAGCTGAAACGCTCGCCGCCGGCGGTCTCGAACGAGAGCGTGCAGACGTTGCTCCGGTCCGAGCCGTCCAGCGTCACCGTACCCAAGATACCCGCCACGGCTTGGTAAACGCCCGCCACGCCCGCAGCCGAGGCACGGAAATCAAGGTCGAGCACACCCACTCCTGTCGCTATCCGGTCGGACAGGCGCACCGACGAGGCTATCCCGTCCAAACGGCCCTCCACCTTCGCCCCGCCGAAGCCTTTCCCCGCGTCGATGGTAAGGCGCAAGATCCGGCGGATATCCTTGGGGGTCGATGAGATCGCGGTCTCATCGCCATCGGTCACCTTAATCCCCGTCACGCTCTCCACGTAAAGAGGGCTATCCAGCGATACCAGCAGGCTGTCGCTTCCCGAGGGAAGGGCGGCGGCATAGGCTTTCCCCAGATTCTCCGTATCGCCCAACCGGACCTCGGCGGGGTCGGCGCCGGCGACCAGCAGGGCGTACTCCCCCACCACGAGCCGCTCGCTCCACGACCACGTAGACGGCGTTCCGGCGGGCTCTTCCTTCCCCGCCACGCGGGAACCATCCGCCTTATAAGCGAAAACGGCCAAGGGAGTATCGCCCGTATGTCGCACGGATACCCGCAACAATCCCTCGCCGGAGCCGGGAACGGGTGGTTCCGGATCGTCCTTACCGCAAGCTCCCAAGACGAGGAAGCCGAGTAATAAAAAAGCTGTTTTTTCCGATAAATGTCTTAATCTCATATACTAGTTTATCTATAGTTTTTCCTTTCCCTCTGTACGGGCCGGTTCCCTGCCGTCGGGGAGGGTGTCTCCCTAGCGTTAGGGATGACGCCTCCCCAGCGTTAGGGACGATGCCTCCCTAGTGTTAGGGATGATGTCTCCCCTGTGCTAGGGATGATGCCTCCCCCGGATCAAATCTCATCCGGGCTCTCGGAGTCGCCTCCCCCGGCACCCACGGTGAGCGGCAGCTTGTACTCGATCGTGCGGGGAGACTTGAGCAAGGTGACGCCTTTCGAGAACTGCGTCACGATGCGTAGCTTGTACTTGCCGTCGGTCAAGGCCGGTACGCGGGCGATGATACGGCTGGGGTCGTTTTGCGTGAGGCGGCGGGTCACGGGCGTAACCTTCTCGCCGTCTTCCGACACGAAAAAGATACCTACCGAGCTGTCCGCCCCGTTAATACGGATACGGTCGCCCTCGATCAGTATGTCCTCGTTCGGGGTGATAGAGCCGTTGGACAATCCCGTGAAGGTATCGGTCACCATGCCGATGCGCCCCACCTCGGACTTGGCTCCTAGAACCTCGACGCCCACCTTGCTCAACGCGTCACGCATCTCGGCGGAGGGCACGATATCGAGCGTCAGCTTATGGATAGCGGGATCGAACTTCGCCGTCTCGCCTCCCCAAGGGCCCGTGATACGAGGCGTGTACTGGCACACCTCGGTGAGTAGGCTGTAGCCCATCATGAGGTGCTCCCGCACGATGCGGTCGCGTTGCTTGATAATGGACAGCAAGGTGTCATACTTGATCTCGGAACCTTCCTTGATGATGGCGTTGGCTATATTCTCGTTGTGCAGGGTGTCTTTTTGTGTCAATACCTCCGCTACGTAGTCGTTGTCGTCATCCTTGGTTAACAAATTCGGCCGAAGCCATACTTTCCAGTAATACTCGTTTGCCATGATTGGTTTGTTTTTAAGTTGTTTATAATTCGTAATGTGTGATCTTATTTGTTTGTATTCTTTACATGTCAGTTTGCTTGCACGCAACGGACGGCGAAACCGTAAGCCTTACCACTCACGGTCGCTGAAGGGGTCGTGGCCAAGTTGTATTTAAATTCAATGTACCAGCCATATTCATTATAATAATTTTTTCGTGAGTTCGCCCCGAATAAGGAAAAACTTGGAGCTAGTTCTCCATTAAACGAACAGGGGGTTCCATCAATATTACGCTCGGGGTCCCTTAAAAGACCGGTACTTATTTCACGCATCCTGAAAAAGGGGAACCACGCATAATCCCCTTGCGGTGTCTCATATTTTATTCCATTCATGATATGGAAGGAATTCTTGTTGACAGCGATCCCTGTCGTTTTCCAGTCGGAGTTTACTAACATTTGAAACTTGTTAGTACCCCACGAAAAACCACTCCAGATATTTTTCATTGCCGTATCATCGAAATCCGGGACTCTCCATCCGGCCGGGCATGGATCGTACAGGGCCTTCGCCGTAGGTCCCCACGAGCCATCGGCCGCCTTATAGCCTATATGGAATTTTGATGGATTCCGGATCGTATTCTCCAAACTGTTACTATTCACCTTTTCAAGATCAATAATCTCCCCATCCCCGTTAAACATTAATCCCTTGTCATCCCTTCCGCCATCGGCGGAGCCTGGCATCGGGTCTTTACGACCCCATTGATAAATATTGCCGTAAGCACGGGCGGATTCCAAGGGGTTTGTCGTAGACCACGTATTGCGAAGGGCTCCCAAATTGCGATCCATGATTACCTTGCCGAAGAAAGCTCCGGACGTGGCATCAGTCCATGCGTCTCCGGCGTACGTATGTACCGTGCCCCCGGCGCTAGCGCTCTTGGCCGTCCGGATAGCCTCTTCCCTGTTCGCCGCCGTGATCGTTCCCGACAGGCGTGCCGGCACGTAATCCGTGATCCATAGATGCCAGCTCCAGAGGATCGTGGCACCATCCACAGCGTACGCCGCGATCACGGCGTTGCCGCCTTGCGTGACCGGCACCCTCACGTGGACAAGGGCATTTGCCCTATCGCCGATATTCGTATAGTTCACCAGATTCTGATGGTTATAGCTACCCGCCTCATTGCTGACGGCGTAACCCATCACCAAATCACCCGAGGTTCCGGCGTCCTTGCTCTGCCACAAGACACGGACGCTACCGATCGTCTTATCGGACAGGTAGGTGTTCTCGCCACCCGAACCCGCCTCGTGCTTATAGGGGTTGAAGCAGATGTTCGTACCGGGACGCATCATGAAGCAGTTCGATGTCTGGACGAGGTTCGTGCTGATCACCGGGGTCTGATCCAGCAATCGGATACGGGGATCGCCACGGTAGTCGGTGTTCCGGATATTTATCGTATAGTGGTAGTTCGTGTTCTCCAGCAAGTTGAAGTCCGACACATCCTTGCCTCCCAGGTAGGCACGGTAGTACATGCGTTCCAACCCGTCATTGTTGTCCACCACGAACTCCATATAGGTAGCCGAGGTATGGGCGTATTCTTTCGTACGGTAATACTCGGAGGTCACGCTACGGGACTTGCCTTTCGCGTTGGCGGGCATCCAAGTGGTTAACGAGCCTTCGTTTGTGGCATCGACACCTTTCAAGCGGTACAAGTCCTTGTATTCCACCGTGGAGATCGGGTAAAGATCGCCCTCGAAGCGAGAGTCGGTCTCCGTCGGGGACATAAGATAATAGACAGTGGGCACTTGGCAGAGTTTTACCTCCTTCAAGGTATAGCCGGTACGCAATCCCTCGGCGAACTTCCAGTTCACCGTGAGACGCACGGCGAGGCGCTTCAAAAGGATACGGGCATCGCTACCGTCCGCGCTTTGGATGACGATCTTGCCCTCATTCGTCACGTTCACGTTCTTCAAATGGATGAAGTAAGGCATGGCGTTAATGTCGTTGGTACCACCATCCCCTATCCCATTGATGGTGGAGGCATCGGCAAGCCTTCCTTGAAGGTCGCTCCAGCTAGGGCTGCCGGAAAATTCGGATATGGCGTTCGAGGAGCCACGGGCCACGATGATAAGCTGGCAGTTCTCGCAAGCAACCAAGTCTACGGTCAATGTTGAGCCAGTGGCTTGGCTGACTGTAGGGGTTAGCTTCTTGAAATTCCTGTTGGAATCATACTGCAAGATCTGCAAGTTATGGAGTTGGTCCGGCTTGGCACTGGCCAAGGCATCCGCCTTTGTCCGGACAGCGGCAGGCACCAGACAAACGTCGAAGGCCCCATTATTCCTCGTCCCTACGCTCTTCGTCCCGGATGATCCGGCATTCAGTGACGCCGCATCCACCTCGTCGGCGATACCCACGCACAAGGATACCTCCACCGTCTTGCCTCCACCCGTAGACGGGCAGGGTGAGGGCAAGACGGTGGAGGTATCGCTATGCGTGGGATTGGCAGACTGGGAAGATGCGGCGGCATTGAGTACGAGATCTATCCACACGGAGGCTAATGAAGGCTTTGGCTTTGATGTGCGTCTGTTCTCCGGTCAAAACATGGGCACGAAGGCTATAACGGTTCCTGAAGATCCCTTGGCTACGGCCAAACCCGATAAGTTATATGGTTTGGAGATCTGGCAATACGACCGGGCGGGAAATTGCATCAATAACAGCACGCAAAACCTGGGTAATAAATCCATAGGGGAATCCTTCACCGTGCCTTTGGTAGATCCTGCGACACTGTCAACCCCCGAGACCGAATGCCAATTGCTGATCGTCGCCCGTGGATATAATGGCTCGAAAAACACGATTGAGTCCCTTAAGGGCAAGAGGCTGTCGGATATTCAGGACATGATGCTGGATTCTTCGGTAATAAACTCGATAACGACAAAGGATCAAATAAAAGTGATGCCCTATCTCTTGCTTCTCCCTCATGTCTGTATAGTGAAGGAGGGCGAGACGTATAGGATACAGAACCCGGAGGGACAGGATATCCGCGTCTTATTACGCCGTTTGGCTTCCCGGCTGACGATCACATGGGAAAACGTCTCGAAAAACACGGGATATGTCTTGAAACAAGTTATGCTTCAATCCATACCTGCCAATTACCGATTATTGCGTCATCCGGAGGACAAGGCGACATATCCCTCTTTACTGGATCAATACTCTACCTTGCAGGTTCCCGATGTAGAGGAGTCGGGCAGCTATACTTGCTGGATCCCCAGTGTGCTACGAGGCGAAAGCCCGAATGCCACGTCCCTCTATTATCGCACGAAAGCGAACGCTCCGAAAGGTAGTGTTTACGTTACGCTGGTATCACAAGATCCTGTGAATATCAAGAAAAAATTGAGTTACCGTGTCTATTTGGGAGGAAGTTCAAGTCATGATTTCAATCTGTACGACAATACGAACTATGTTTACGGGATTAAGATGTCACACTCGGAGCTTCCGGTGGATGACAAACGTATTACCATCGTGAATCCGATCGGGGCTTCCGAGAATAACAATAACTTGGTTCCTACGGCCAACTGTTTCATGATTGTTCCGGGAGGCGCCTTTTGTTTCGATCCCTATAAATATACGGTCGATGGGACGGCGGATCAAGAGAATTCCACACTGAAAGGGTGGGCTGACACGGAGGGGGGTATCACTTCCGTGGAACTTTTATGGCAGACCTTGGAAAGCGGAGATTTGGGAGATCCGGTAATGGGTATCGTAAATACCGAAGAGGATCATACGAATATTGTGGACATAAAGAGAGACGACGGTCAGGATATAACGAAGAACCCCTTGTCTGGCCAGGGGCAAGGACGGATCTATTGCCGTGTCGCCCCTAACACGACCGGAGGTAGCGGCTTGATAGCGGCGAGAAACGACAAAGGCGATATTCTCTGGAGTTGGCACGTATGGGTGACAGATTATCATCCGGACGCTACCGGGGATGCCTCGGTAGACGAGCCGGAGACAAAACGTAAGCAAAAATATACGTATGGGAATCATCCGAATCAATATCCTATCATGGATCGTAATCTGGGCGCTTTAGCCGGATATACCACGATACCCGCAGAAGAGGAGGATAGGTCGAAGGCACATGGTTTCCATTATCAATGGGGTAGAAAGGACCCTTTCCCCAGTAGTTATACTACAAAGTACGTGTCCAAAATAGAGCGTATAGATTTGACTAAACCCGTGAAAAATATATTGAATTTATATAGGCCGGATGGTGTTACTTATTATTCACGTAAGATAGTACCTTCTGCCACGACTTTTAGGGAAGCCTATAAAGACCCGTCATCTATTTATAAGCCAAGTGGCAATAACGCTGATAATCTTTCCTGGATCACGAATCTAAATGATGTAAAACAAGCTTGGGGTGGTAGTTCGGTGAAGACCGTTCACGACCCATGTCCGGCCGGCTGGCGGGTGACAAAAGTGGAGAACTATTATCCCTTATTCAATGATGTCAACCATAGCGCTACAGGTCCTAGCCTGTATTTGATGAATATGCAAAACAATGGCGAAAAGACAGATGGGGGTATCGTTGTCTATTTTGATAAAGAGCAGAGGAGGACGACCTATATCCGATATACCGGTTATTGGTATTTGAGCGATCAGTATCTTGGGATTGGTGAGAACACGTTGCTTTGGTGCCGAAACGACGTTGCAAGCAAAGCTGGCGCTAAACATTTCAGAAGGGATTATAATCTGACTGCTAAATATGGAACCTTGCCCACTTCCGGACATTTACGTGAGGCCATACCTCTTCGTTGCATCCAGGAACGGGCGAATTGATACGACGAACCATAAAGGCTCCCCCCCTTGTGCCTTGCCGTAAACGCTTGGGGAAACGTTCTTTGACATGATGAGATTAATAAGGAAAAGTGATAATCGCTGTTGTCATATAAATTGTTATATTTGTATTCACAACTCAAAATAGGGATACTTATGGAAACGAGAAGACTACCGATCGGCATCAGCGATTACAAGAAAATGATAGATGAGGGCTATTACTATGTGGATAAGACCGATTTTATCCGTCAGATAATAGAAGAAGGCGCTTTGATCACGTTGTTGCCCCGTCCGCGTCGCTTCGGCAAGACGCTGAACCTTTCGATGCTGCGGTACTTCTTCGAGAAGACGGATGGTAACGTGTTCCGCCCGTTGTTCGACGGCAAGCGTATCCGGGAGTGGAAGGATTTCGATAAGCATCAAGGTCAATACCCTGTGATCATGTTGACGTTGAAGGACTGCAAGGCGGATACGTTCGAGGACACGTTGGTCAGGATAGGCTATGAGTTGAAAAACGAGTTTACTCGCCATGCTTACTTGCTCGATTCTCCCAAGATGCGGCCTAATTACTTGGATGACTTTATGGCACTTTATGAGGGCAAGGCTTCCCGGGGGCAATTAGAGGGTTCCATTAGCTTGCTATCCGAACTGTTGACGCTTCATTGGGGTATGCCCCCTCTGGTATTGCTCGATGAGTATGACACCCCCATTCATGTGGCTTTCGACAAGGGCTTTTATGATCGGATGATCGTCTTCATGCGCAATTTTATGTCGATGGTTTTCAAGGACAATACGTCTATCTTCCGCGGTGTAATCACGGGTATCCTCCGTGTAAGCAAGGAGTCGATCTTTAGCGGGCTGAACAATATCGACGTGGATACCTTGCTGGATCGTCCGATGTGTACGGCGTTTGGCTTCACGCAAGTGGATGTCGACACGCTGCTCGACTCATACTCGTTGGGTGATCAGAAGTCAGAGGTCAAGCACTGGTATAACGGTTACCTGTTCGGGAATGAGGTGGTCTATAATCCATGGTCTGTATTGAACTATATAAATAAAGGTGGTGTCTTTGCCCCTTACTGGGTGAACACGGGCTCAGACGTGTTGCTTCGTCATTTGATAGCGGAGGGCCCCTCCCAAGTACGGAAGGGGATCGAGACGCTTGTCCAAGGCGGTAGCCTGTGTAGCGTGATCAACGACAAGCTGGCTTTCCCGGACTTGTTGTCTAGCGCGTCCAACATCTGGTCTTTCATGCTGTTCAGCGGCTATCTGAAAGCGTCGGAGGGGAGAATGACCCCGGATCACTTGATGTCGTACACCTTGGGGGTGCCGAACACGGAGGTTTCCACGGTTTTTTCTACGATCATCCGGGGCTGGATCAACGACGGCCCCGTGAAGAACGACCGCTTGGAGATGATGCTGCAGGCTTTGGACGAGAACGAGATGAATATCTTCCAGCGGCTATTGAATGACTTCGTCGTGAATACGCTCTCCTATTACGACACGAACGGCCGTGAGCCGGAAAAGGTCTATCAGGCGTTCTTGTTGAGAATGCTGGTTAGCAACGGCGCGTACGAGGTGAGCAGTAACCGTGAGTCGGGTTTGGGCCGTTACGACATCCTTCTTCGTCCCCGTGACCTTGGTGGCAGGGGTTTTATCATGGAGTTGAAAGTGTACGACCCTATGTTTGACGAGTCTGTGGACAAGGTGCTTGATTCCGCCTTGGCGCAGATCGAGAAGAAGCAATACGCCGCCACGCTCCATGCGGCTGGGGTGCGAGACATTCTCAAAATGGCGATCACGTTCGATGGCAAACGTGTGTGGGTGAAGACCACCGAGTAAAATAACACTCCTTATCCTTATTAATCCCGTCATGCGATGATATAATTGTTGTCGCATGCGTGAAGTTACACGGTACCCCCGTCGGGTATCGTGCGGTTTCGTGCGTGCCTTTCCGGACAGTAAGTCCGAAATGTTAAATGAGTAGTGATTTGTAAAGAGACAAAAAGCGAAATGCATGAAAATGTAAAAAAGGAAATAAAATGGAAGATATTGAGAATGAAGGGATGAAAGAAAAAAAGTTGTCTCTTTCTTACGCAGAAAGAGACAACTTTCAGAATGACGGATAAATATCCGTTTTCGGACGTAAAAGTAGCTCAAATTGCTGATAAAGGCAAGGTGAGTGCTTAAATCTTTTGTCAAAATTAAAAAAGACAAACAATAGCGAGCCGTCAAGCGTGACATGCCTTGTCCTATTAACATTTCCAAGGGCTTGAAAAACAGCGGATAGGAGCGTTTATTCTCCTGTTGTCTCTTTCTGCGTAAGAAAGAGACATTTTTTTTCTCCCTACTTCTTTATTCTCAATCACTTCTATTTTTCGATTCATTTTACATTATCGTTTTTTTTACCGTTTGTCTCTTTACATCTCACTACTCATTTAACATTTAGGACTTACTGTCCGGAAAGGCACGCACGAGCTAGCACGATTCCCGACGGAAGAACCGTGTAAAGATCCATACATGCAAACTTCATATTGTTACATGACGTTGAATTAAATGTCTAATTGTTTCGATTTTGTCTATATTCATTAGGTGTAACCCCAACCATTTTCTTGAACCAACACCTGTACGTAGAAGTGACAGGAATGGTGGAATTAAAGTTGTATGTATCTTTCAAGCAATTACAGGAAAGCCGACGAAGCTAGCTTACTTTAAAACAATGGATTTGAATGGAAAAAATTCATAACTATGAATGAAGAAAAACATAGTTATGAATTGAAAATTTCATAGTTATGATTTTTCAGTATCAAAATAGGCAAGTAATTCTTCTATCGTTTGGGTGATATAGGTACCGCCGGAAGTCTCATGGATGATAAAGTGGGTGGTCTTTAAATCGCCAGTCTCAATCCAGATATTCGATTCCACTTCCCGATTCGCCAAAATTCCGTTTCGCTGGAGCGCTTTACGCACCATAGCGTATTTCTGGCCATGTCCAACGAGGCGGATCTGTCGGGAGAATTGATTATCTATACGGAATAATCCGGTATCCTTATCGAAAACAATCCCTTTCCGGGCGAAGAAATTGCTTAAATGACCACTCAATGCCAAATCCTCGGGGGTACCGATAGAGATACCATTCGCTTTGTCCATTAACCAGATCTTATCCGATATCTGGAGAGCCAGTTCCAAATCGTGAGTGGACATAAATATCGTCTTATTCGTTTTCCGGGTTAGATGATGGAGTAATTGCATAATCTCTACCTTGCTAGGAAAATCAAGGAATGCGGTAGGTTCATCCAAGTAAATAACCGGAGTCTCCTGAGCGAGCGCCTTAGCGATCATCACTTTCTGGCGTTCTCCATCCGATAAGGTATGGACCATGCGGGATGCTAGTTCCTCAATGCGGACAAGGGCGATGGATTCTTCCACGATCCGCTTATCATCCTTGCTCAACTTGCCCCAGAAGCCGGTATACGGGCTACGTCCCATCCCGACCAATTCCCGTACCAACATATTCCGGATCTCACATTTATCGGTCAGCACGACACCGATCGTGGTGCTCAATTCCTTATCGGAATAAGCATCTATATCTTTTCCTAGGACCAATATTTCCCCATCTAATTTAGGTTGGAAAGCCGATAACGTGCGCAATAAAGTAGACTTCCCCACCCCGTTAGCACCCAGCAAACAGGTTAATTCACCACTATAGATCGTAGAGTGTATACCTTTAGCTACCAGCTTTGTACTACTCTTAGAATGGTAACCGATCGAAAGTCCGTTAATATGAATCGTATCTTGTTTCATCTTACTCGTTCAATTCATTCTTTCGTTTTCTAAATAATACCGAGGCCACTACAGGAGCACCTACTAAAGCGGTTACCGAGTTGACAGGTAACGCTCCCTCGAACCCCGGCATACGGGCGATCAAATTACAGATCAACGCCAACGCCGCACCGGCGAATAAGACCGCAGGCATTAAAATCCGATGGTCGGAAGTTTGAAATATGGCCCGGCATAAATGCGGAACGGCTAGCCCCAAGAAGATAATAGGTCCGCAATAAGCCGTGACAATCGCCGTAAGGACCCCGGCCGAGGTGATAACCAACAAACGGGCCCGCTTGATATTAAGTCCCAAATTGCGTGCGTAGCTATCCCCAAGAAGCATCAAGTTCATGGTCTTGATAAGCAGGAACGAGAGAGGGATCAAGACTGTCATAAGAATCACGAACAACGTCATCTGATTACCGGAAACACGGGCGAAACTACCCAATCCCCAAATCACGTATGCACGGATATCCTCCTCGACGCTAAAGAATTTAAGTACACCGATCACGGCGTTTGCCACGTAACCGATCATCACACCGATAATCAACAACGTGACATTTCCTTTTACCTTTTGGGAAACATACACGATCAGCGCCATCACGGATAAGGAACCGATCACGGCCGCTATCGATAAGGCGATCTCCCCCATAAAACCAAGTTTACTCAAGGCAACGCCCCCTAAACTACCGCTTAACAACACCACGAAAGCGACACCCATGCTCGCTCCCGAACTGATACCTAAGACCGAAGGTCCGGCCAATGGATTACGGAAAACGGTTTGCATCTGTAAGCCGCTGATGGATAAGCCTGCTCCCGCTACCAACGCTGTCAATGCCTGTGGTAGTCGGGATTTCCAGATAATATTCTGCCATGTAATAGGCTCATTTCCTGAATTCCAGATAATATGCCAAACCGATTGAAGAGGAATAGAGACTGACCCCAACACCAAATTCAAAAAGATTAGAACAAAAATAGCCGTGACAATCGCCAGCATCCATAGGGTATTTGAATGTCTCATCAGCGTTCCTTATTTAAGTCGAGAATAATAGACCGGCTCATGATCCGGTAATAAATCCGGATGAAAGATATGAAGCAAATCCGCTAGGACGATCTCCGGTTCTGTCGGCATACTCTCATAAAACGGCGTGTTCTTCATATTACAATAGATAATCCCTTTCTCCCGGAACGCACGGAAATCCGCATAACGAGGATCTTGCTCTTTCAATGCCTCATAGCTAAACGTTCCCGGGAAACTATTCACGATACGCCAGAAATCAGCATCGTCCGCTTGGTTATAGACCGTCTCGAAGTCTAATGTAACACCACCGGATCGCTCATCGTCTTTCAAGAAATAATCAGCGCCGGCATCCTTGAAAAGCTGTGCCAAGAAACTCTTTCCTCCTACGGCATACCAGTTTCCACCCCGTAACTCGCCACTAAAAACGATCGGACATTTTTTAACCTTGCCATCCGCCGTAAGTTCCTTTAATTCATTATACCTCTTCTCAATGGCGGCAAAACGCTCATTGCCCTCTTTCTCTACCCCTAACAACAAGCCTATGAACTTGATCCATTCAGCTTGTCCCAATGGCGTAGTCTCCTTATAACCCAAATGGGGAATCAAGGGGATACCCACGTCTTTCAGCGTCTCATAGCCTCCCCGCTTGAATGGCGATACAAGGATCAAATCAGGATTCATACTCATGATAACCTCGTTATCGAAATTTCCCTCTATACCGATCTTTGCGGTTTTACCTTCTTTCAGGCGTTCGTTCATCTCTTTATTGAACAAATGCCGTGTACTGGTAATCCCAACGACCTTATCCAAGGCACCCAATTTAATAAAATTCGATAATTGCAGGGAAGTCATACAGATAACGCTTCGGATAGGAAGCTCTATCATCGTATAATCAACGGGAATCCCCGTGGGTTTCGAACCTCTTTTTACGAACGCATAATGAAACGTGGTGCTTTCCTCGTTTTGAGGATCTTGAATATCAGCCAAGACATATTGATCCGCATAGGTAAGCTTGAATCCTTGGGCGTATAAAGGCTTAACCTGCTCTTGCGAGAATGCGGATTGCTCTACGGAAGCCGTCTTCCCTATTTCTCCTTTTTCACGGATACCTGAAGTACATGATAAAGTCAATACCGATAAAAGCAAGCATCCACCCGCTATAAACTTATTCATAATCCTTGTTTAATTGACAGTTGATCATTGACAGTTACTCTCGTCCTGCTCCACGGGACAGCAACATTTATTTATGAACCGGCAGGTCTTCTGACTTACTTCCATTCTGGACGCCTTCCCGATTACGAAACCAGTGGCCAAGGTATTGTCCGAATGTTTAGAAGTTCACAGCAGCGTGGTCTGTCCGGGATTCTCACCCGGTTCCCTTTTAATCCGCCTCCCGGAAAAAGAGATAAGCGGAGCCTATTACAGCGACAAAAGTAGTAAGAATATTTGTATACATCCGCAATTTTAAGGACTTTTGCGTTTCAAATAAAAACAGATACACATGAATCATCCTATTCACTTCGTCTCATTAGGTCCCGGTGATCCGGAATTAATTACGCTGAAAGGGCTTAAAACATTACAAAAGGCTGATATTATCTATTGTCCTGCTACACAAGGCAAGCATGGAATCATATCTCGGGCGACGGATATATTGAAAGCTATTGAGGTAGACGAATCCTTGATCCATCCGTTTATTTTGCCAATGAGTAAGGAACGGACAGATGCGTTAAACGCTTATAACGAATTGTTTCTGGATGCCCAAGCTGAATATTTGAAAGGAAAACAAATCGTGATCGTCGCCGAGGGAGACGCTGGTTTTTATTCATCTATACAATATGTATACGATAAATTCGAGGAAGCAGGAATCCCGGTCGATCGAATCGCAGGAATTCCGGCATTTATAGCGGCAGGTGCCTTGGCCGGGATACATATCGTAAAACAAGAGGAGCAAATTAACGTAATCCCCGGGACTGCGTCGTTCGATGAACTTTCGGCAAAAATAGAAAATGGAATGATCATCGTCATCATGAAATTACCGGGTTGCCAAGAGGCTATTCATACTTGTATCCGGCAGTATGCGGATAAGGCGGTTTTTCATTATTTCGAGAATGTTGGAACAGGAAAAGAATATTATACTACTGATATCACCACTATACATTCCAAGGATTTCCCCTATTTCTCCCTACTGATTATCCAACCTCGCTAAAAGAAGAAGGCTGCCCGGAGAGTAACCAAACCCGGACAGCCCATCTTATTACGCTACATGCAATATATGCTTAAGCTGATCGATATGGAAACGAAGTGTATCCATATAAGGTTTCACTGAATTATGATACATGATCGCTTTTGCGTGCATATCTTCCAACTCGCTTACTTTACGGTTCGCCTCACGCATTTTACAAGCGTTGTAGCGAATACCCGATACATGTCCTTTGATATCCTCGATCGCTTGGTTTCCCCGGTTGAAGATAGACTCTGCTTCTTCCGGAGCGTATACCGTATAGGCTTGGGCAACGTCATCCAGTAATGCCTGTTGATAAGAGCCGGCTATCGGGAGCAATTGATGGATCGCATGATGACATAAAGAATGAACCTCGTTTTGAAGCTTCTTCAATTCTACTTCCCACTTTGATTCACATACTTCATCCAATTGTTTGACTTCCGCTACGACACGGCCGCTAAACAATTCCACTACCATCTTTTCCCATGCTTCTGCTACCCACGATTTAGTAGCAAATGTAACCTGACTAAATCTTACTGTTGACATAACCTTAAATTTACATATTATATTGCTAATGTTATTAATCTCTTATCTGTTTCAATTTATCACACTCAAATCATTTTATCTTTCTTTTTATCGTTGCGACACCACAAAATTAATCAAATTATCATAGATGGATAATTTTAAAGACTATTTTATAATTCTTTAAGAGTGCGACAAGCAAAACGTATGATTTTTGCAAAGTTCACTTTACAAAAAGTTTAATTTCAAGCCTAACAGCTATCACAAAAAGCAAGATCATCGCCATCTTCGCACAAAAATATCAAAATAACACAATCTTATTATTCCATAAAGGGGGAAAACCTTGTTCCGTATCATTTTGTTATTATAATAAATTAGATTTACTTTGTTCAAACTATATAAACTTACATAAAGCACATGAAATCGGACATTGAGATAGCAAGAGAAACAGACTTGCGTAAAATTAAGGAAGTTGCGACAACGTTAGGTATCCCTCGTGAGGAAGTACAAAATTATGGCAGGTATATTGCCAAGGTTCCTATCCATTTGATCGATAAAAAGCAAATGGACCAGCATAATTTAATTTTAGTGACCGCTATCACTCCCACTAAAGCGGGAATCGGAAAGACTACGGTTTCGATCGGTCTGGCTTTAGGTCTGAATAAAATAGGGAAGAAAGCGGTGGTCGCTTTACGTGAGCCGTCTCTTGGCCCGTGTTTCGGCATGAAAGGTGGTGCTGCCGGAGGTGGATATGCCCAAGTGCTTCCTATGGAAAACATCAACTTGCATTTTACAGGGGATTTTCATGCGGTTACTTCCGCCCACAATATGATTACCGCTTTATTGGATAACTATATTTATCAGACTCGCAACACCTGCGAGGGGTTAAAGGAGATCAAATGGAAACGGGTTCTTGACGTAAACGACCGTAGCTTACGTAACATCGTATCGGGTCTAGGCGGCTCGGCGAACGGTGTCCCTACCGAGACCGGATTTGACATCACTCCCGCTTCAGAGATCATGGCGATCCTTTGCTTGGCTACGGATATAGAGGATTTGAAACGACGTGTCGGAAATATTTTATTGGGTTATACAAACGAAGATAAGCCTTTCACGGTAAATGATCTTGGCATAGCCGGAGCTATTACCGTATTGCTAAAAGACGCATTACTGCCGAACCTAGTACAAACAACGGAGAATACTCCCGCATTTGTACATGGAGGTCCTTTCGCTAATATCGCCCATGGATGTAATTCCATATTGGCCACCCAAATGGCTCTTACTTATGGAGATTATGTGATTACGGAGGCTGGTTTCGGCGCTGATCTGGGCGCAGAGAAATTCTTTAATATCAAATGTAGAAAAGCGGGGCTTTCACCGAAACTGACAGTCATCGTAGCGACTGCCCAGAGCTTAAAACTTCATGGTGGCGTTCCTGAAAAAGAAATCAAGGAACCGAATATCGAAGGATTAAAGAACGGATTCGCTAACTTAGATAAACACATTGAGAATATGAAGAGCTTCGGACAGCAAGTAATCGTGACTTTCAACCGTTTCGCTACCGATACGGACGAGGAGATCGCTTTAGTGGCTGAGCATTGCAAGGAAAAAGGGGTTGGATTCGCCATGAATAACGTTTTCTCTGAAGGAGGTGAAGGGGGTACGGAACTTGCCCGCTTAGTGGTTGATACGATCGAAAATCATCCTTCCGCTCCTTTACAATATACATATGATCTGAATGATCCGATCCGTACGAAGGTACAAAAAGTGGCCCAGAAGATATACGGAGCCTCTTCGATTGTTTATACGACTTTGGCCGATAAAAAATTGCGTCAGATCGAAAGCTTGGGTATTTCCCATTATCCGATCTGTATCGCCAAGACTCAATATTCATTCTCTTCCGATCCGAAAGCTTATGGGGTCGCCAAGGATTTCGAACTAAAAGTACGAGATGTAATCATCAATAACGGAGCCGAGATGATCGTTGTCGTCATGGGCGAGATCATGCGTATGCCGGGGCTCCCTAAAGAGCCGCAAGCCCGAAAGATCGATATCGTGGATGGCATGATTGAGGGATTGAGTTAATAGACAGTAAAACAATTTAAATAAAAAAAGGTACGCCTCACACATTCAGTAAGGCGTACCTTTTTTATAACCACTCTCGCCCCGAAACCGGGGGGCGATCAATAAGCTCTGGCGAACAGTACCCGGCAAGCCGACGGTTTACCTGTCACCATACACTTACCCGGAGTCTTATCACCAGCTAAAGGAATACAGCGGATCGTAGCTTTCGTCTCGTTCTTGATCAATTCTTCTGTTTCCGGGGTTCCATCCCAGTGGGCCATGATGAAGACGCCATCCTCGATCTTCTCCTTAAATTCCTCATACGTATCTACGTTTATGATGTTAGCCTCACGGTGATCGTACGCTTTCTTGAAGATATTCGCTTGGATTTCCTCCAACAGATTCTTCACGTATTCCTCAATGCCATCACACGTGATCGTCTCCTTCTCCAAAGTATCACGGCGCATTACTTCGATCGTATTATTCTCCAAATCACGACCACCCATAGCCAAACGCACGGGAACACCTTTTAACTCGTACTCAGCGAACTTCCAGCCCGGCTTCTTGTTATCAGCGTCATCATATTTCACGGAAATGCCTAACGCTTTCAATTTAGCCACGATACCAGCGACCTTCTCGCTGATCTGCGTCAATTGCTCAGCGCTACGGTAGATCGGTACGATCACAACCTGTATCGGAGCCAAATGTGGAGGCAATACCAAACCGTTATCATCAGAGTGAGACATAATCAACGCTCCGATCAAACGTGTGGAAACACCCCAAGAAGTAGCCCAAGCATAGTCGCTCTTACCGTTCTTGTCGATGAAAGTAACGTCGAAAGCCTTACCGAAGTTCTGCCCCAAGAAATGGGAAGTTCCCGCCTGCAAAGCTTTTCCATCCTGCATCATCGCCTCGATCGTATAGGTATCCAAAGCACCGGCGAAACGCTCGCTCTCAGACTTCACGCCCTTTATTACCGGCATTGCCATATAATTCTCTGCGAAGTTCGCATAAACGTCTTGCATCTTCTTAGCTTCTATCTCCGCTTCTTCACGAGTAGCGTGAGCGGTATGGCCTTCCTGCCACAAGAACTCAGCCGTACGAAGGAACAAGCGAGTACGCATCTCCCAGCGCATCACGTTCGCCCATTGGTTGCACAAGATAGGCAGGTCACGGTAAGACTGAATCCAGTTACGGTATGTATTCCATATAATGGTCTCCGAAGTCGGGCGAATGATCAATTCCTCTTCCAGTTTAGCTGCCGGATCTACGACAACCCCCGTACCGTCATGATTTGTCTTCAAACGATAGTGAGTAACCACGGCGCACTCCTTGGCGAACCCTTCTACGTGCTCAGCTTCTTTGCTTAAGAAAGACTTCGGGATCAGCAAGGGGAAATAAGCGTTCACATGACCGGTTTCCTTGAACATATCGTCTAGGATACGTTGCATCTTCTCCCAGATAGCGTATCCGTAAGGCTTGATCACCATACAACCACGCACGGCGGAATTCTCCGCCAAATCTGCCTTAATTACCAAATCTTGGTACCACTGCGAATAGTTTACACTTCTCGGTGTAAGTTCTTTCAGCTCTTTTGCCATTTCTTTATATTTCTAAATTATACTGTTTTCCTTAATCTGAATAAGTAATGGGTTGCAAAGGTAAGAAATAATCGTATATCTTTGTAAAAACTATATATAGATAATATCATGAATATACACAAGATCACACGTTACTTACTTATGTTATGTACATTTACGTTCTTAACTCTCACGGCGAAAGGGCAAGATGGAGAGCCTTTGCGACTGGCCGTGGCAGGGGTATCCCACGGACATCTATGGGAGGTGATAAGCCGTTTGGATAGAGGCGATTTCAAGATTGTAGGAGTCGCCGAGAAAGATGATTACTTACGGGAACATAACGGTCTGCGGGATAAGCTGGATCCTAACCTATTCTATGCGGACCTGGGCGAGATGCTGGATAAGACCCATCCGGAGGCGGTCATCGTATACGAGCCGATCCACGACCATCTTCGTGTGGTAGAGGCTTGCGCACCGAGAGGCATACATGTTATGGTAGAAAAGCCATTGGCCGTCAATAACGAACATGCTACCCGAATGGCATCGCTCGCCCGTGAGAAAAATATCTTGTTGCTTACCAACTACGAGACTACGTGGTATAATACTAACCATGAGGCATTCCGCCTTATCGACAGCGGTGCTATCGGGAAGATCGATCGTATCAACGTATACGACGGGCATCAAGGTCCCTTCGAGATCAACTGCGGAAAAGAGTTCACGGACTGGTTAACTGACCCCGTGCTGAATGGCGGCGGGGCGGTTATCGATTTTGGATGTTACGGAGCCAACTTAGCCACCCGTCTCATGAAAGATGAAAAGCCTCTTAGCGTATACGCCGTACTACGGCAGAATAAACCGAATCTTTATCCCAAGGTAGACGATGACGCGACTATTATCGTGGAATATCCTTCCGCGACCGTCCAGATCATGGGATCATGGTGTTGGCCGATGGGTAGAAAAGATATGCATATCTATGGCGACAAAGGATATATCTACCAAGATACACCTAAGGAAATGCGAATTTATACCAACGGAAAGGAGCGCCAAGAAATAGCACCTTCCTTGAACGCTCCTTATAATGATTCCTTTTATTTCTTGAAAGCCGCTGTCCGTAAAGAGATTGACGTACCTCCCACGGACCTTTCCTCGTTGGAGAATAACCTAATGGTAGTGCGGATATTGGACGCTGCCATTCAAAGCGCAAAATCTAAAGCGGTTATCCAGCTCTTTTGAGAGTTTAAAACACCTCTTTCCAATGTTTTAGATTCGTATCGATGGTATCCAAGACCTCCTTGCTTCGCCCCTCCATCATTAACTTATACATGGTTTGGGCAAAACCAAGCATTTGGGAGAACTCAATCTTGGGAGGCATCGCTAATGCGTTCGGATCGGTCATGATGTTAACCAAGGCCGGTCCGTCAGCGTTAAACACTTTCTGCAAGGTGGGGAATACATCGTCGGGGTTGATCACGTTGTAGCCCGCCATTCCCATTGAAAGGGCTACCCGGGCGAAATCCGGGTTCAACATCGTGGTCTGCCAATCCGGCAGTCCAGCCACCTCCATCTCAAGTTTTACCATTCCTAGGGAACGGTTATTAAACACGATTAATTTAATCGGCAAATGGTATTGCACGATCGTAGCAAGGTCGCCCAACAACATTGAGATACCTCCATCACCACACAACGCAACGACTTGCCTACCGGGGTAAGCCAATGCCGCCCCTATCGCTTGCGGCATGGCGTTCGCCATCGAGCCATGATTGAATGATCCCAACATCTTCCGCATACCCGTAGCTTGCAAATAGCGGGCACCCCATACACAAGTCATACCCGTATCCACGGTAAATATGGCGTCGTCCGAGCTAAGCTCGTCTACGACCGAGATCACGTACTCTGGCTGTATCTTCTCTTCTTTCCCCCGGACAGCGGCGGCAGAACGGAGATTTTCCCGAACTTTCTCATATTTAGCCAACTGTTCCCGCAAGAAACTATCATCTTCTTTCTGGTGAATCAACGGAATCAACTCATCCAAAGTATCCTTCACATCGCCACAAAGCCCCATTTGTATCTTGGCACGACGCCCCAGACGATTCGGATTGATATCCACCTGTACGATCGTGTTGCTCTCTGGCATGAATGCCTCGTATGGAAAATCGGTTCCCAACAACACCAACACCTCTGCCTCGTGCATACTATAATAGCCGGAAGGCATGCCCAATAGACCGGTCATCCCCACCTCGTTCGGATTATCGTATTGGATCTCCATCTTACCCTTGAAAGAATAGGCTACCGGAGCATTCAGTAATTTAGCCAACTGCACCAATTCCGGATGGGCATCTTTCGCCCCTATTCCACAATAAAGTGTCACTTTCTTTGCGTTATTCAACAAATCCGCTAATTCCCGGATTTCCTGTTCGGCGGGACAAACCCGTTGTCGCGTAGGAAAAGAAATGGTAGAGGACAAACCCGCTGTAGCATTCTCTGCCGCCAAGTCACCTGGAAGTCCGATCACCCCGACCCCACGTGATGAGATCGCCGCTTGCATAGCGCCTTGAAGCATCCGGGGAAATTGTTCCGGCGTAGTGGCTACTTGGTTATAATAGCTACAATCATCGAATAATTTGATCGTATTTGTCTCTTGGAAATATTCCGTACCAAACTCCCGGGAAGGGATCGTGGAAGCGATCGCCAAGACCCGTGCTCCGGATCGTTGGGCATCATACAGCCCATTAATTAAATGTACATGCCCGGGGCCACTACTACCTGCGCAACAAGCCAACTCGCCTGTCAACTGGGCCTCCGCCGCAGCGGCATAAGCCCCCGTTTCCTCATGACGGACATGAATCCACCGCAATCTGCCGTTTTTCCGAACAGCCTCGTTCACCTCATTCAGGCTATCGCCTGTCACGGCGTATATACGTCGTACGCCTGCTTTTTCCAGCGTATCCACTAACTGGTCCGCAACTTTCTTCGCCATAGTTTAAACTCTTCTTTTTATTTTATAAGAAAACTATCAAGGGCTGGAGAAAGTTTTTGGAAAGGCTGATTTTTATTTGATGCAATCCGTCAATGTTCGTAAAAAAGCGACAATCGCAGTCTCCTCTTCCTGAGATAAAGCTAAGTTCCCCAGTTCATCCTTATTTACGGTCTCGGGATATTCCGCCGGGGGGAAATCCTCTACATCCCTTACATTATGAAGCTAAATAGACACTTCACGACCCCTTCCGAGGTGATACGGGCGTATTTATCGGCAAAACCTTTTTCCGGGATATGGCATATAGTAAACATATCACCAAATGTACGATTTATTTCTCAAGATATATGAGCGATGGCCTCTATTTATGGAGAGACATCCCCATGTAGATACCGATGCAATAAGGAATTAACCAGATGAACCACACAACAATGCTAAATCTGTTGAAATGCTGCTTGGCTTTTAACGAACCTTTAAAGTAAGTCCAAATCGCCCAGATCGCATGGATTAGCATCAAGCAAATAGCGATAATTCCCGTTACGGTATGCGCCGTATCATGCAGATGGGTCAGCTGGGCGATATGCTCCATCAAGCCCGTTCCAATAGCGTCCGCATAAAGTCCTAATACAAAAAACCAAAGATGCCACGCTTTTAACTGTCCTTGGAAACGCTCGCCCCAGACCCCGATCGTATAGCATATCAAGGCGGATGATATCACACAAATGGCCGTAATCAGTAAATGAATATCAAGTTGATTGAATACCATATTTTTCCTTTTTCAAAAAGAACAGAAGCTTCCTAAAAAAGTTCAGGCTATTGGCAAAGAATTCATACATTCGCGTGTCTAAATAAAAACGACAGGGCAATCCCGTTGAAAAATATGAAACAAAATATACTCGCTCTCTATCTGATCAAGTTATCCAAATGGTTCTCGCTCGTAATGCCTATCATTGTCCTTTTCTATGAGGATCATGGGTTAGGATTGCAAGACGTATTTATTTTGAAGAGTGTCTACTCGGTCGCCGCTGTCGCTTTGGAGATTCCCTCGGGCTACCTAGCGGACGTATGGGGACGTAAGAAATGCTTGATTCTAGGTTGTATACTGTTCTTTGGTGGGTACCTATGTTATTCTTTCACCTCCACTTTCACGGCATTTCTCTTTGCCGAGATCCTGTTGGGAACCGGGCAAACCTTGGTAAACGGAGCGGATTCGGCGCTGCTCTACGATACAACCGTACGATATAAAAAAGAAGAACTTTACTTGCGGTACGAGGGACGTATCACGATGATCGGTAATTTCGCCGAGGCCATCGCCGGGATATTCGGTGGATTGCTGGCCGCTTATTCCTTGCGATTGCCGTTTTACGCCCAAGCGTTTGTCGCCTTTATCGGCATTCCGGCAGCGTTCGCCTTGCAGGAATTCAATACTAAGAGTAAGGTGCAGAACCCGGTTTCCGAGATTCTCCGCATTTTGAAATATTCCTTGGTTACGAACCGTAGGCTATGCTATAACATCATGTTCTCCGGTATCATCGGAGCCGCTACATTAACGATGGCATGGTTCGTGCAGCCCGTATTGATGAAGTTGGAAACCCCGACCTCCTATTACGGTGTTATTTGGACCGTGCTCAATCTGACGGTGGGATTGTCCGCCCTCTATTCTGATCAGGTAGAGCGGTATTTCGGGATGCGTAAATCAAACACGTTTATACTACTTATAATCGTAGGTGGATATATATCGCTCGCTTATAACCTTACTTATTGGGGATTAGCGATCTTGTTCATTTTCTATATAGTCCGGGGCTTCGCCACACCGATTTTGAAAGGTTACATTAATCAAATGACCTTCTCGGAGATGCGGGCTACGGTCTTGTCGATCCGTAACTTTGTGATCCGCTTGATATTCGCTGCCATCGCCCCATTTATAGGTTGGCTAAATGATTTCTATTCTTTACGTGTCGCCCTGTTAGTTTCCGCCGGAATTATTGCCATACCCGGAATTTTATTCTTAGTTTTGCAATTCCGTAAAGCAGATTAAAAATATAATAGCATGAAAAGACAACTTATGACCGGACTGTTTGCCGCTTTGGCTTTCACAGCGGTAGCCCAGTCGAATGAGTGGCGAGACCCCGAGGTCAACGCCGTAAACCGTGCCCCGATGCACGCCAATTTCTTCGCCTACGAGACCGCCGAGGTGGCAGCGAAGGACGCCAAGGAACAATCCCAGAACTTCATGACCTTGAACGGTCCTTGGAAATTCTTTTGGGTAAAGAACGCTGACGCTCGTCCTACCGATTTCTGGCGGACCGATTACAACGACAAAGGATGGAACAATATGCCTGTGCCCGGTGTATGGGAACTGAACGGATATGGAGATCCTCTCTACGTAAACGTTGGTTACGCTTGGCGTGAGCAATTCAAGAACAACCCGCCCGAGGTCCCTACCGTTAATAACCATGTGGGTTCCTACCGTCGTGAGATCATGGTTCCTGCCAGCTGGAACGGAAAAGAGATCATCGCCCATTTCGGCTCCGTTACCTCCAATATGTATTTGTGGGTAAACGGGAAGTACGTAGGCTATAGCGAAGATAGCAAGCTGGAAGCGGAGTTTAACTTAACTCCTTACTTGAAACCCGGACAAAAAAACCTGATCGCTTTCCAAGTATTCCGCTGGTGTGATGGCACTTATCTGGAAGACCAAGATTTCTTCCGTTACAGCGGTGTCGGACGTGATTGTTATTTATACGCCCGTAACCCAAAGCAACAGATCGCCGATATACGTGTGACTCCGGATCTGGACGCTCAATACCAAAATGGCTCGTTGGCTGTCAACCTGACCATGAAGGGTAAAGGTACGGTAGAGCTTGAACTATTGGATGCCCAGAATAAAGCTGTCGCTACCCAATCCTTGAACGCTTCCGGAAAGGTCAGCACGACGATAGAAGTCTCCTCTCCCCACAAATGGACTGCGGAGACTCCTTATCTATATACTTTACGGGCTACTTTAAAAGAGGGAGGCAAAACAATCGAAGTAATCCCTGTAAAAGTAGGCTTCCGTAAGATCGAATTAAAGAACGCCCAGATACTCGTGAATGGGCAACCGGTTCTTTTCAAGGGTGCCGACCGTCACGAGATGGATCCCGATGGCGGTTATGTCGTTTCACGTGAACGCATGATACAGGACATACAGATCATGAAGAAATTCAACTTGAACGCCGTTCGTACCTGCCACTACCCGGATGATAACTTCTGGTACGATCTTTGCGATAAATACGGTATCTATGTCGTAGCCGAGGCCAATGTAGAGTCTCACGGAATGGGATACGGCGAGGAAACGTTAGCCAAGAACCCATCTTATAAGAAAGCGCATCTGGAACGTAACCAACGTAACGTCCAACGTGGTTTCAACCATCCGAGTATAATCTTCTGGTCCTTGGGTAACGAGGCGGGATACGGTCCTAACTTCGAGGCCGCTTACGATTGGATCAAAAACGAGGATCCCAGCCGTGCCGTACAATACGAGCAGGCCGGAAAGACCGGAAAGACAGATATCTTCTGCCCGATGTATTACAACTACGAGGATTGCGCTAAATACTGCGAGGACAACTCCATGCAAAAGCCTTTGATACAATGTGAGTACGCCCATGCCATGGGTAACTCTCAAGGTGGTTTCAAGGAATATTGGGATTTGATCCGTAAATACCCGAAATATCAAGGAGGCTTCATCTGGGACTTCGTGGATCAATCCGTACGCTGGACCGGCAAGAACGGGAAAATGATCTATGCTTATGGCGGCGATTTCAATAAGTTCGACGCTAGCGATAATAACTTCTGCGATAACGGCTTGATCAGCCCGGATCGTGTTCCGAACCCGCATATGTACGAGGTGGGGTATTATTACCAAGATATCTGGACAACCCCCGGCGATCTGTCGAAAGGTGAGATCAAGGTGTACAACGAGAATTTCTTCCGTGACCTTTCCGCTTATTATCTGGAATGGGAAATGCTGAAAGGTGGCAAGGTTGTTCGTAGCGGACGTGTCGATGACCTGAAAGTAGCTCCCCAGCAAACATCAACAATCCGATTGGATCTAGGCGAGACTTGCCAATGCACGGAATGGTTGCTGAATGTATCTTATAAACTGAAGAACCGTGAGGGTTTATTACCCGCCGGACATACCGTAGCCAAGGATCAGCTGACGTTGAATCCATACAAGGCTCCATCTATGGAATTGAAAAACGTGGAGACAACCAATATCGAAACCAAGGCTCCAGTCGTACAAGATAGCGATGCGAATTACCTGATCGTGGAAGGTTGTGGTTTCCGTACCGAGTTCAATCGAGAGAATGGTTATCTGATCAAATACGAGGTAAACGGCCAAGACATGATCAAGGAAGGAGAGGCTTTGACTCCTAACTTCTGGCGCGCGCCGACAGACAATGATTTCGGAGCTGGCCTACAGAAAAAGTACGCCGCATGGAAGAATCCGGAGATGAAGCTGACTTCTCTTAACCAACGGATGGAGAACAAGCAAGTGATCGTAGAGGCCGCTTACGATATGCCGACCGTATCCGCCAAGTTGAACTTGACGTACGTGATCAATAACAAGGGTGCGATCAAGGTTACCCAGAAAATGACAGCAGACAAGAATGCCAAGGTATCCCCCATGTTCCGCTTCGGTATGCAAATGCCGATGCCGAGATCATTCGAGAATATCGAATACTACGGCCGTGGTCCCGTGGAGAATTATATCGACCGCAAGGGTAACGCCGACTTGGCTATTTACCGCCAGACCGTAGATGAGCAATTCTATTCGTATATCCGTCCGCAAGAGAATGGAACGAAATCGGATATCCGCTGGTGGAAAATGCTGAACGAGGCTGGCAACGGTATCGAGGTTGTAGCCTCTGCCCCATTCTCCGCTTCCGCTTTACATTATACGATCGAGTCTTTGGATGACGGTGCCCGGAAGGATCAAAGACACTCTCCCGAAGTAGAGGAAGCTGACTTGACAAACCTTTGTCTCGATAAGGTGCAGATGGGATTGGGCTGTGTAAATAGCTGGGGAACTATCGCACTCCCGGAATATCAAATTCCTTACGGCGACTATGAGTTCACGTTCATTCTTACTCCGGTAAAACATAGCATCGAGATCGAGTAAAACGAATCTTTTATCTAGCGAGAGATATATGAAAGAAGGGGAAAGCAATTGTTGTTTTCCCCTTCTCTCGTTTTCTATCATCACTATTCTTTAACAGCCACTACCTACAAAATTCCTAAACCGTTCCAGTCCCTTTATCAGCGAGGAACGTGGACAAGCGATATTCCAACGCATGAAACCTTCGCCTTCTGCTCCATACATCGTTCCGGCATTGAGCCATAGCTTCGCTTTCTCGATCAGCAAGTGCTCCAATTCTTCCGATGATTTACCTAACTTACGGCAATCCATCCATACGAGATAAGTGCCTTCCAACAAGGTTATCGGGAAGTCCGGCAGATATTTCCCGCAAAAATCTTTCATGTATAAGTAATTCTGCCATAAATAATCGATCAGTTGCGACAGCCATTCCTCTCCCTCATTATAGGCCGCTATGGTAGCTATTACACCAAAAGGATTCACATCGCATACCTCGTTGATATTGATTGCCCGGTCTATCTTCCGACGTAGGTTCTCATCGGAACACACGATATTGGCGATCTGTAATCCAGCTATATTGAAAGCCTTGCTAGGTGACAGGCATGTCACGGAATGCCGTAGGAATTCTTCCGAGATAGATGCGAACGGCGTAAAAGTATATTCCGGAAGGTAATTATATACCAGTTTACACCTCCCTATAAAAAGATAGACAAATCTCATTTTTATTGATCGCCCCTATGATAAAGCATTAAAAAGTATGTCATAGGGTTGTTTGCGTTTCTAAATATCTATATCTTTGCCCCACGTATTAGAATAAAGACGTAGAAGCGTTAAGATATTATCTCGTATTTGAAATCTGGACAATTTCAACCACTCGGGATAATAGACAAAGATGCCTCCTACGCCTATGTTGTTATATTTATACCTCTAGGGGCAAACTATACACAATCATAAGGCGTGGGGCTGTTGTTTGTTATCGAGTGGTGGGCAGTCCAGAGCCTCAAATACGGTAACATCCAATAGTCCCCACGCTTGAACCTAAATATAAAACTTAACTATCTGTGTATCAGTACTTATATATAGCGAAAGGGCTGTTTTGATACCATTTATTTCCCGTCGATTGTTTAGGTCACTGTTTCCCCTTACACGAATTGAAATCGATAATTGAGCGTATTATATTGCACTATTTGCAGTTTACATTCATTAACACTGTCCACATACAATATCCAGCAGTTCATTGGCTATGAATGAGTCGGTGATTCGTATCACGTTGTTCTCTTCTGTGTTATAACCAAAGAAGTTGATGCTGCCGTACCAGACTTTGGATTTATCAATTATCGCACATTGCACTGACAGGGTTTCGTCGCATTGTACTTCTATGCCATACGCCACTAATTCTTGATCGCTATCACCTTGTTCCTTGACCCAGACAACAACTTCAATACCATTGGTCATAAGGTCTCGTAAAAGATATAATAATTGAGGGGTGTATTTATACTTTATCTTCTGACAGGAGATGACTATGCTATGTTTGGCTGTAAGCAGGTCTTGACGGAATGGTTCTGAAAAAGTCTGACCATCGTAAATCAATTCTCGCTTTGAAACGCTGTTTCCTTCTGTTGGCTTCGTGACACCATAACCCACAGATGCGTACCCTCTCAATCGCTTTCTATACATGGAATCGCAGAGGGGAATGCGTATGTCAACATAGTCAAAGATGCGCACTTCATTCTTTCCATCATAATCCCGATGCAATCTGCCTGCATATTGGGCTATATTCCCTTTCCATGAAATGGGTAGCGCAAGAAACAGCGAGTCAAGTCTAGGATAGTCGAAACCTTCACCGATGTATTTGCCTGTGGCAACTATGACTAACGTATCGGATGCGGGAATGTTCTCCAATTTTTCCATTGCCATCCTCTTCTCTTTCGCAGAGTCTGCACCGACAAGACTGACTACATGCATTGCATGAGGCTGCAACAGTTCTGCCAGGATTCTCACATGGGATGTCAAATTGGTAAGGATAATGGGAGTCCGTCCTTCTGCAATTTCCTTTTTCACATCCTCTATGATGAGCTTGTTTCTCACATCGTCTGTCGATAAAGTCTCTATGGTTTGAGTATATGTTTTGTTGTCGGGCAAAACATTACGGAAAGATGTGAAACGCGGTATTAGGGTACGGACAAAGTTCTGTCTGTCCATCTGACTTTTAGCATCTGCAGTATATCGTATCTTTCCACATTGCATAAAGATGATGGGCTGATGTCCGTCCTTGCGTATAGGAGTAGCTGTAAGTCCATAAACATAACGGGCGTTTACCTGTTTCAGTACTTGTTCAAAGCTCACAGATGAGACATGATGACATTCATCGACAATCACCATGCCATAGTCTCTAACGAAAGGTTTGACCTCGTTGTTCTCCAAGCATGATTGTATCAAGGCAATGTCAATCACTCCATGCAGAGAGTCCTTTCCCGAGCATAGTTCCCCTATGAGCGAAAGATTTTTCTTCCGTCGTTTTGAATTATCCTCTACGACTTCGCTTATTTCCAAAAAGTCTTTCATTTGCTTTTTCCACTGGTCGAGCAGAGATTTCCTGTGTACCAATATCAACGTATTCACTTTCCTTTGAGCAATCATCGCAATAGCAAACACGGTTTTCCCAAAAGCCGTTGTGGCAGACAGTGTGCCTACAGGATGAGGAAACATAGAGGACATGGCTCGTTGTTGTTCTTCACGAAGTTCACCTTTGAATGACACATCGATGGTTCGCCCATGGCTGGTCTTGTCATCTATGAAGTATTCTACATTGTTTGCTTCAAGGAGATCCACCACATCATCCTCGCATCCACGAGGCAGGGCTATAAAGTTGTCCGTCAATTCTGAGCATGATATGATACGCGGAACATCATAGGTTGACAGCCGCATGCCTTGCTTTGCATAAAAATCGGGATTATGGAAAGCCGCCATTCGCTTGAAATAGTTGACAGCCTTTGCCGAAAGACAAGCCAAAGGAATGTACAGCATGTTTCCCCTTGTCAATGTCAGACTTGACGGAAAATCTGATTGACCGACAGTCTCTGGCTTTGGAGTTTCCCAAGGTTTTCCCTCGCTGCTTTTTGTCAATTCGCCCAATGTCGAAGCGTGTTTCTGTAGAATGAGATCAACGGTTTCCTCTGACAGTTTTTGAATACTGAGCAGGAAACTCCATTGGTCGGGATAAGGCTGGAAACTTTCATCTACAAAAATGCTGTTGCCATTCCTTCGTGCCTGCCCTTGTAAGGGCAGGGCTACGAGATTTCCCAATCCACCATCTGGCAAAGCGTCTTGGTTCGGGAAAAACCTGTCGTATGATTTAAAGGATAGATGTACCTCCTTATTCATTGCCTCTGACAGAATTGACTTTCCCAGTCGTCTTGCCTTAATGGCTGCTATGGCAGTGTCAAAGAACACCCACACATGTGCCCCATTGCCGGAGCGTGACCGCTCAATGTAACAAGGAACGCCCCATTCCTTGCACACACCTGTAAAGGCAAGCACATCCTTCTGATACCCATGTTCACAACTCTTGTCATCGAAATCGGTACTGAGGAAATAACAGGTGTTGTCGTTCAACATCGGATATAAGCCAACTACATCACGGCCATAGGCATCCTTACCTGCAAGGTGGTTGAAGATATGTTCGTATGATAATGGAGCGAACTTCCGGTTAGGACATTCTGTACATTTGTATTTACGCTTGTCGCAGAACTCCCTGTTCCATTCTCGTTCGCACACTGGTTGATAGCCAGACTTCTTTGTTGTATCGCTATACCATCTTCTGGCAAAGACATCCTCCCGCCCTTTGAATAGGCCTTGGAACAACTCAACCTTTTCTTGTAGAGAAAGGCTGATGGTTGAATCCGTCGAGTTTGAGAATTGGGACGCAGTAAGGTTGGAATCATGAACATACGCCTTAAACGGTATGCCATGCTCGGCAAGAAGAGACTTCAACCGTTTATTTTCCTCTTCCAACTCGTGCAATCTTCTTATGAGGGTGTCTGCATCCATAATCGTAGTCTTACATGATTGTTTTTTGCGCCACTTCTATGGCATCGCATTTCAGAACCAGGTCATTTTCATCGCCTACTGCATCTATCACTTTGTCTGCAAGCCATAGTTTCAGCATCTCGTTTTCATCCTGATGCAGCAATTCTGCAAGTTTGACTACTTGCTCTCGTTTGGCTCGTCTGTCTCCACGTTCAATCTTACTGAACATGGGGGTGTCAATCTCTAATGCAGCTGCCAGCTGGCGTTGCAACAAACCTTGCTCGTCTCTGAGCTCTCTGATTTTGTCTCCGAATAACATATCTCTTTTTTTTCTTTAAGTTCGACTAAATATATTTTGTTCTACTAACGCATAAAAGACACATTGTAACTGATTGTCAGAATATTACAAATTCAAGTGTGTACACTTCGACTAAAAGTTCGACTAAAGTTGGACTAAACTTTGACTAAAATCCACTTCTTACCATTTGTTAATTCGATAATGCCTTCTTTTTTGAGAGCCGACAGCAAATTACTTATCTTTCGAATCTTCTGTTCATCTGTCAATACATCAGACAACTTGGATTGCAATAGTTGATTGAGCTCGCCTCTGGTAGCTCCACCGAACGATTTTAGGTATGATATGATCATCTCTTTGAAGTGCATGTCATTGAAGCTCCTGTTTCTGATGTATTCAGTTTTCAGTTCTTCATTATTGGCAGTTTTGGCAACATATTCCGACAGGTATAACTTGGGATAGCGTCCTTCTATAAGGTGCAACTTCCTTAATCGATTGGCAGTCTCTTTGTCAATAGTGTCATGTTTCTGTACCATATCCAATGCTATGCAGTCATTTAGAGACAGATTGGGATTGGCTTTCAACAAACGATAATATTCCTCATTGATAAGTTTGCCGTAGATTTTTACTGTGACTTCCTTTCTTGCTTGGTCAATCTTGTAATCGGGCATTGGGAAGAAACGTTTTTGTTGTTCTGTGAACACCTTTCGGATTCCTCTTCCAATTGTGTCTATCATATTAAAATTAACCATACCCTGGCACAGGGCATAGTTTCGATAGAATTTCTGTGGACCATTCTGTTCAATTGCATTCCTGACAGTGCCAGGAAGAAAATATCCTCCATTTGCGAAAGTCACAGAATTTGGATCTTCCACCATGGTAATACGTTCCTGCATGGTGTAATCTTGGTGAGCTATACAATTATGGAGCACCTCGCGTATGCTGTAGTCATCGTATTGTTTGACAATGTCTGGAAACAAAGTTCCACCGGGTAAGATACGCTGATTCAGATTGCGAATCCTTGACAATGCCTCATTTACTGTCAGAATAAATGGCGTAGGGAAGTGCTCGTAATCAATCTTCTCGTCATGGTCATCAATCAGTACCCATGTGATAGTAGCCACAGCGGGACTAATCAGATGAACCGCAGTCTCTTTACCTAACAATAAAATTGCAGCACGTGTCAGTTTACTTTTTATTGCCACGCCAGCACGATTAAGGAGTTCCATATCATCCCATTCATCAACTTCATCTGCTAAGCGGGGATGAACTGCCTTATACTCATCGCGTGCTTTTGCCAAGGCCTTGCCGTCGAGGTCGTCCCAAGTGGCATTTTCAACAATCTCTGCAGACCAATCAAAAATAGGACTATTTTCTTCCAATATAGCATTCAACCTCTCTTGGGTTAATTCCACCAAGGAATCCTCAATGCGTTGCCATGCCTTGTTATGGGCATATACCGGCAACTTGGGACGATGCTTAGGGATGTGAATCACCCAGATTTTCTTGTTGGTATCATCCGTGATAAATTCTTCTACATCAAGTCCTTCTGTAGATAGATTGACACAGCGTTCCGTCAATCTCAGAATAGCTTTCTGTCTATCATAATTGTAGGTGTCCGTGCCGACAATCTCTAGTGTCTTGTCATGCACACCCACCACGAGGAAACCGCCCTCCATGTTGGCGATAGCCGACACGTAGGAAATCACATCATCTTTCTCGTCCCCACAGAACGAGTTCTTCAGATTCTTAAATTCCTTCCATTCACAGTGAGCATTCTCTTGTGGGTACTCGCGGAGGAGGTATTGTTGTAATTCAAGTTCTGTCATAGAAATCAAATTTAAAAGAGCCTTTTACCCTCATGCTCAGGAGGTCCCTTTAAAGAAGGATTATTAGTAGACCTATTATTGACCACCAGATTAGATTAGCTAAATGCTTACCCATCTGCTTCTAAAACTCTTCCTTAAACGGGGATGGCTTTTTTGAACCAGCCCCTTTGTCATGGGACTGTTCAATCTATATGCCACCGATGTTAATAAAATAATTTTTATCAAACATAGTTTTATACATTTTGAAATGTTCTTGCATCACACGTTATCATCCCTGTTTGCTTCCGGGCTGGCATCTACCTACTCTCCCACAAATGCAGTACCATCGGCATTGACGTATTTCACTTCTCTGTTCGGAATGGTAAGAGGTGGGACAACGCCATAAAAAACACCAAATTTGTTCTCGTAATTAATTTTCTTTAGAGTTGTTTAAGTCAAATGACCTTTCCAATTCTAATTCTGGACGAGTTAGAAGGATTGGCATTTCTTCTCGTTTTGTTGTAATTGGAACATTGGAAGCGTTTTTGGCTCTTTTTATAGCCCAATTTCTTAATGTGGAAATTTGTTCTTTCATAGTTGTTGAAAGCGGAACTGTAGCTTTAATAGCATTTAGGATGTGTATCATTTCAAGTTTTGGGGATGACGGATTCTCAATAAATGCAGAAAACATAGCTTCCTTGATACATTCCTCTATCTCAGCACCATTAAAATTGTTTGCTTGTTCAGCTAACACATCTAAGGCGTAAAGAGATGGGTCTTTTCCATTTTTTTTCAGGTGAATAGAAAAGATTTTTTCTCTTTCCGCTTTTTCTGGTAAATCAACAAAAAAGATTTCATCGAATCGTCCTTTCCTTAGTAATTCTGGAGGAAGTTGATTGATGTTGTTCGCTGTAGCGACAACGAATACTGGTGCAGTTTTCTCCTGCATCCAAGTCAATATTGTAGAAAATATCCTGGATGTCACACCTCCGTCTGTTGCCCCACTTGATTGAACTCCACTTAATCCTTTTTCAATTTCGTCAATCCAAAGAACACAGGGAGCTACAGCTTCAGCTGTTGCAATAGCTTTTCTTATATTATCTTCACTACTTCCCACAATACCTTGAAATACTTTGCCTACATCCAATCTAAGCAAAGGCATGTTCCAGTTTGAAGCAATACTTTTGGCAATCAAGCTTTTGCCACAGCCAGGAACGCCAAGCAATAGAAGACCCTTTGGCTCTTTTAGTCCCCATTCTCTTGCAGTTTTTTCATAGGCTAATTGTCTTTTTTGGAGCCAATCTTTAAGATTGTCCATACCACCAACGTCCAATAAACTTTCATTTTTGGGGAAATAATCTAAGATACCAGATTTTCGAATGATTTGCTCTTTCTCGGAGGAAACCGTAAAAGGTGAATTCTTATCAAAACTGTCCTTAACAGAGGCTAAACAATATGCTAAATCTGCTTCCATTGATGTCATTCCTAAAGCAGCATCAATCAACTTGTCTCTTAAAGACGTGTTAAGTTCTATTTTTGATTGTCTTGCCACAACATCCAAGACTTCTCCGATTTCATTTCTTTTGGGGAGAGGTATCTGCAAAACCGTTACATATTTTTCGAGTTCAGCTGGTAAATTGTAACTAGAGGACAAAATAATGGCATGTGTATTATTATTTGTTGCTTCCGCTATTTTCCTAATTAACAATTTGACTTCATCCCTTTCAAAATAGTTGTTAATGTCATCAAGGATAAAAATGTTTTTTTCTCCGGCCTTTTTAGCATTTAGAATATACCCTAACAATTCTATGGGATTCTGCATTCTTTCGATATTTTTTTCAGTTTTATCAGGCATTATTTGTACTAGACCATAAACACAATCCCACTGAAAAAGGTTTACGGTCTTGCCCTCTCTACGTAAAATATCAATAATACCCTTAATCTTTTGTTTGGTACGATAGTACTCAAAACTATAAAGATACAAGACTGGATAGTATGCTCGTATCATTAAAATCAATTTTTGAAAGATGTCTTCCATATTATTTGTTTTTTAAATCAACATTATTAATTCTCCTTGGTTTCATTTTGCCAATGTATTTTGCTGGTACAGGCTTCTTCGTCATTACTCTTTTGTTACCAAGAAGATGCTCCAAAACATCCATTGCTTCATGAGCTTTTTCGTTAACGTCATTCGGCAAATAATCAGAATCTGTTACAATAGTTCCATCATAAAGTATTGTAAACTTAATAGAAGCAAATGGTTCGTCTTCTGAAGGATCATACGATTTTGCCTCCATAAAGAAGCAATACTTTTCTTCCTTAGTTGGAATAAAAGTAAAATTCGAGCGGTATGTAAAACCAGCGTTTTCAAATTCTGAAATCAAAGCATTCTTTGAGTATTCTGCATTTAACTCTTGAAATTTTACTTTTAGTTCTTCTACTTTTTCTTGCGCATTCGGCATATAATAAGTATTGTAGGTAACTTCATTGGTTGACATATTGAGTTTTAATGCAAACTCGCCAAAGAAGTTGGAACCAATTCCAACCTCAGTAACCAATAGTATGTTATTCTGTATAGAATACTTCCATCCCAAAGCGTCACACGCAGCCTTCAAGACATTAGCATTCATTACTTGTGGATTCCGAGCGAATCTAGATGACTCAAATCTTGACATATTTATAATGAATGTAACAATTTTCCAATAATTTTTGATGGATCTTGATAGTCATTCTTATCTAAAAATGTTTTGCCGGGGAATAACTGTCTAACTAATTTATTGCCCAGTTTGACATTATAAAACGAAAACAATTTACCATCAATAGCAATAAACACTCTAGAAGTGCCCTCCTCTCTATCCTTCAATATATTATATTTAAAGAATTTAAGTAGGTTAGAGTCACTTAATAATGTTACCAATTTCTCTTTCCATTTATCACCCACATTTGCTTTTGACGCATTGTTATATAGCGACAAGTAAAACAAACCAGCCAGATGCTTCAATATGGATGCAGAATCAGTGGGATTTAGTTCATAGAAGGACATAGCTAAAGTTTGATTTCCATCCACGCTTTGAGTATTTGCCGTAGATTGGTTGCCAGATTCACTGCTATTGATATTTGGCTTCTTGATAGACGCACTGATTATGTTCTGTAATTGTAGAATTTCATTTTGAATATCATCGTTTATGAGCGATGTATCATAAAGAGATGATAACTTAAACAGCTTTGCTCTATATGAGTTTATTTCTTTCTGAGACAATCCTTCGTTAATCTTGCTTTCAATTTCGCTCTTTAAGGATTCTATTTCTTTCGCTAATATGTCTGATTTCGCTTGTGTTTTGCGTTCCTCTAGCATGTTATCGTAATCAATAAACAACTCCTCTAGGTTATCATCCTTTCTAAAATACTCAATTTTATCGTTATGATAGTTTTGTATTTCATTAGATGACAATGTGGAAATCTCTTGCAATGCTTTCTCAATATACTTTTCTGCAAATAGTTTTTTTGACAACTGATATTGATTTATTGCTGCTTGATAATGTGCAAGACACATTTCTTCAGCTCTGACATGAGTGATGTTTTTAGATGTCACAGAGAATGACAAAACGTTAAAACTACCAGTGAATAGAACACATTGTCCATTTTTTACTTCAATAACATTCTTTTTATGGAATGCAGGAAGTTCTACATGGAAGAATTGTTTAGCATATTCTAATTCTAAAGATTCAAGGGCCTTTTGAGATTGATCTCCCACCATTTTATCTTTGTGGCTGTCAAGTCCCCCATCAGGAGCTGAGTAAGAGATAAACACCTTACCTCCTTGTTTAAGATAGTTCTTAATCAATGGAAGACGGTTACGCATGAACGTGCTATCTCCCACCCATGGGCTAGATAACCAGATTTCATCAGGTTTGTCTGTCTGGAAAATATTATGCAATTCTGACTCAAATGCAATAGAGTCGTACAATGCACGCTTATGAAGTCTTTCTGATAGGTCATCTGGGTTTATTTCTTCTTTTCCTTTATTCTCTTCGCCTACTGCAGTTTGCTTATCCTCTTGTTCAATAAGTTTCTTCTCTGCGGAAATAATATTTTTAACATCTTCCTTAACCAAAGGATCCGACTTCGCAAGTTCTAAGTCATCATATATAGCAAGGTCTTCACTCTCACTAGCAGCTTGCAGCATTTGTGAAAACAATGTCTGCTTTAAATCCACATCTTCTTCAATTAATTGAGATAATGGATGTAAAACAGCCTGTGTCGTATCATCATAGACAATTGTCCTTACTTGTTTCGTTTTGATACTCTGAACAAAACATACGGTTAAATCATACTTATAAAAATTATGATTTTGTGGCGTAGCTTCCTGAAGAATAAATCTTTCTTTTGAACTCTGCATATTAGATGCTTGGATCTCTGAAAGTTCCTTGATTTCCTCAAAAGTAAGAGGCAATAACGATTCGTTCTCTTTGAAAAAATCGGATTCGTCAACAAGCTGAATATCGTCAGCAGAAATACAATCTCGCAATCCTGTAAAAGAATGATTATTATTCAAATACCAAAGTTCAAAATCAGAACTAAATGATTTCATTCTCTCACCATGAGCCGCGAATTCCTTGCCTTGTTCCGTAATAAAATATGCAGACTCGTCACCTCGCACAAGATTGTATCGAATCATAGTGTCGATGGCACTACGAATCATTTTTTGTTCAGCAATGTCATGCTCAATATCCAATCCCAATATTTTACCAATATTGGAAAGGGATGTTTGTCCATCAATACTGATGATGCCAACAACAGCCTTTTCGAACGCAGAAATTTTCTCAGGCTTGTTAGTTACGCCTTTATACGACTGAGCAATGAACTTTATTGTATATGGAATATATCCGATAATAAGCTCGGATATAGCCTTGTTATTTTCAATGACTCGATTGAGGCGCTGATCTAACGTCTCTTCAATTATTTCCTTTTTATCAACACCTTTCTTTTGAGGTTTTGACTTCGAATTCTTAATCTTTGGGTTGAATTTTTTGTTTTGCCCCTTGTTATATGTATTTTGTTTCATCTTACCAAGTCTTGAAGTTGTTTAATATCAAAATGTTCCATCTCGTCAATTGATCTTTGATAGTGAGCATTCTGTCTAAAGAACTGTCTGTTTCCGACCACGATTAACAGTCTTCTTGCACGGGAGAAACCTACGTTAATACGTCTAATATCTTCTGCGAATCCATAGCGATGCTCTTTATTGCTTCTCACCGTTGAAATGATGATTATGTTACGTTCCATTCCTTGGAATTTGTCGACAACATTAATTCGGAATGGAAGCGATTTATCAATTTTCCCATCCTTATACATTTCTTTAATCTTGCCGTATTGAGCTCCATAGAACGTTATAATACCAATCTCTTTGTCTTCTGGTTTCTCTTGTGAATCCATAAACTTTTGGAATCCGTCTGCTTTCTGTAAAGCCTTAATAACAGTCCTAATAGCATTAAGTTCACCGTTATTTACGTAAGAAGTAGAACCACTTGGCTGACTTTCATATGTATCTACATCAACCCAGATTGCATGTGTCTGAGGATCAATGAAACCGGGAAGGGTAAGACCATGATATCGACTTCCTCTTGCATTGTATTCTTCATTATCCATATCTTCATCTGCAAGACCACACTTCAATCCTTCTTCAAGTTCTTCACTGTAGAAATGACTTACCGTATTCATTATCTGCTTATGCATACGGTATTGCGTATCAAGGGTGGCAACTATAGAAGGCTTTAGTTTAAATGCAGACCTAAACAATAATTCAAATTGCGACTCTTGGAAGCTTTCTATGGTTTCAGCCAACACCTTCTGGTTAGCTTTCTTCAATGATAATACTATGTTATCTTCATTCATCATTGGAGGCAGCTGCTTGTGATCACCTATGATTATAATTTTCTTTCCCCAAACCATAGGTACAGACATCTCCAATGGTGTAGCTTTACTTGCCTCATCCATTATTACAACGTCAAAAGCATTCTCATTGTTACCAAACAATAGTGCATATATTTCCTGTAGTTGCTTTGAACCACAGATACTACATGTAGCAGCTACAAGGTTTACATTACTCTTATAAGCTTCGTAGAATTGTTCTCTCGTATTTCTGTCACGAACAATAAGATCTTTCTTCCATTGTTCAATAACGGACGCATACTTCTCATCTTCTGTCATGTCTCGAAGAATTGAGTCCATCCAAATGTTTACACCATTGTCTTCATTTTCAGCATTTGTTTTTTTACACCAATCTTCCATGAAGTCAAGCATGTACCTTTTAGCTTCAATTCCAACTTCTTTTTCTGTTGAAGCATTTTGAATTCGAACAGGTCTAATACCTCTACGTCCCTGCAATCGTTCAAGTGCGTTGTCAACTGCAAGATTTGTTTGGGATGTTAGAAGAATCTTCGAATCTGGTTTCTTAAGTATTTGTTGCCATATAATCTCGGCAATAACAGTTGTTTTACCAGTGCCAGGAGGACCTTGAATAATGGCTATATCAGGAGCAGAGACAGCTTTTGCTACTGCCTCTAATTGTTTCTCATTAAGATAATTCTCTATCTTAGTTTCTGTTATTCGTTTCTTTACCTCTTCAAGATCTTCGTCAAACTCACCTGCATACCTGGGGTCAAATAAGAAGTCACATAACCTTGGATTGGCAGGAGCGGGAATTCTTTTTGTTTTTGAACGAGGATAGAATTGGTTGGGATTGGTAATACGCAACATAGAATCGCTCAATCTTCTTAACTCTGAAGATTTGCCAACCATTGGGAATTGTAAGTAGTCACCGACATGAATAAATTTCGCAACTTGCCCTTTGGCATTGCGATCTTCCATGTAATCTATAAAATCTGAACTGATTTCTAACTTTATACTATTGAGTTTCCTGCCAATACATCTGCCTAATGTTAAAGCATTTCTAAGCATTTGAGACCTATTCCTTCTCAATTCATTGATTTCGTCATAATCCTGATATTCTTCCTCATATGCCATGTCTATAGCTTCGCTAATAGCATCATATTCATTCGCCTTAATGAGATTGATATCTTCATTTACGTAACCATTTCTAAGATTCTTTTCAAATCTAATATTGAGTTGGTGATCAAACTCAAAAGATAATATGGTTTTACCTTCATCATTAGTCTCAAATTCATTAGTAAGCAAAGATGGATATAAACTTATACTGGAGTTTACAGCATTATGGAAAGAACTTAACTCTTCCATGTCTGCATATTCTATAGTATAATTAAGAATCTGACAGGTCTCATCGTTTTCAAATGAGGCAGTAAAAGACGGTGTTATCTCTGTGATTTTCTCAGCGACTTCTTTATATACCTTTTTACAATAATTAACATCGTCACTCAAGAGTTTGATGACAACAGAAGGATAATATTCTTGTTCTTGAATACTAAGAGACTCACCACAATATTGACGAACCTCAGAAAGTAATTCAACATAATTATCGTAATCAGTTGGATAGAACTCAACTAATCCTGATGCAGCTTTGATTTTGATCTGTTTTTTTGAAACAAAATGTAGCTGCATATCACGCAGCAAACTTTTATTCGGAATCACAAAACACCCATAATCATATTCTTTTCTTATGAAAGTCTTATTGTCATAAGCTGCGATGACCTTCTGATGCATCTCATACGCAGTCTTGAAAAAAGAATAAGAATCATTTGTACTGAAAATATAAGAGGCACCATTTACAGAAAGACCATCAATTTGTACTTCTGGCCTGAATTCTGTTGGAGTAAAAATTGCTCTACACGCTGCTATTCTTATACTTTGGAGTGCTGGTTCATTTAAGTTTAGATAAGTTTTACCTTGGGTCTTGATGAGTAGTTGACCACTAACAGAATCCAAGACATCAATTACACCTGCAATCTTCTTTATAGCAGACGTAATAGAAGAAATATCCTGATTACTCTTAAATGAAGTAGTGATGACCGTTTGACGCTCTGTTGTTAAAGTTTCCGGATATTTTGATTGCACTAATCTGTCAAGATATAATGCTTCGCTATCATCCTTAAAGGTATAAACACCATCGGCATAATCAAATTTTGCATCAAAATCATTTAAGGATATATTTATATCTTCCAACAATTCGTCAAGATTTTCAGATGACTGAAGTGTTAGACTACCCGAGAGGACATGCTTAACATCTTCTGCTAACTTATAGCAGTTATCAGCTGCTGCACTTGACAATTCATCCAATATTTCTTCAGTTATATCAATATATCCAGCAAAAGATATTTCGCCCTTTTTGTTTGTTACAAATTCAACATTAGGATTGCGGTATTTTGTTGATGGAACACCTTTAATAGCAGCAACTAGTCTTTGTTGCAGAGTAGGTGCCTTGACCTTTAAAGTCAATGTACTATAAGTTCGGTTATTAAAATGTTCCTTTTCTATAGTACCTACTTCTTCGACAATAAACAATTCTTTTTTGTCTGTATTTAGAGCTTTTTCGCCATCAATATAAGCTTTCCACATTCTTCGAGATTGCTCTCTGTTAATTTCTCGTATTGGCTCTTTTAAAGATGTAAGGCTCGTGCAGAAATCCTTTATCTCGCGATATGAGGTCATAAGATCATTACGATCAAGGAAATCCATAAGGTTGTGGTTAATGTATTCTTCTGCCATGAATTTTAGATTCATGCTTTTGTATTCAGAAGGATCCGTAGGCACAACAATCTCTTCGTCTGAGATGTAACTTAAGGCAAATTCAGTTAAATTTTGTTTTGCTGTTACATAGATAGACAACTTCAATTCTTCAATAATGAATTGATACGATCGAAAATCTTTTTTGTCCTTTCCCTTATACACGATTTTGCATTCATGAATGCCAAGAATGCTATCAAATATTTCTTTTGCTGTCTGAGTAATAGATTTTATATAGTTTTTACTATACTCAAAGGCTTGTTGAGAATATACAATAATACAGGGTGTAGACTCCAGCACCTCTGTAAATAGTTCCTCCGTAATTGTTCTATCTAATTCTGCCATGTTTGTTCATTTTAAATATACGATACTAATATTTCTATCGTACATATTAAGTTGTATTCTTTTTATTTCCGCGTTTTCTATTAAGAGCACAATACCATAACTATCGAATGATGCATCCGCTAAGGACGCACCTAGTGCCAAAGCATTTTCATCATAGCCATATCCACGCAGCTCAACAATGTTTTTACTCGTTGAAGTTATTCGCATTCGTTTGGGTGCCATTTGGATGTTATCTTTCCATAATGGGTGAATTCCATCGAGATTATACATTGTAACTGTATAACCCTCACCATCTTCTATGTTCTTTTCAATAACTAAACGTCTGTGGCAACCATAATTATGTCCAGAAACATCCTTTCCGTTTTGGAAACGAATATGGTCAGAGGTGTCGAAAGAAACATATCCAGATGGTGGATAGTTGTTCCCTTCTATGAGATAGTCTATATAATTCTTTTCCATAGTTCTATCATATAAACGGCTTTCCTTTATCTGATTTGTCAATATTTGACCACAAAGGTATAAAAATAATCGCAGACTCTCGCATAAATGCAGGAAAATCTGCAATTTAATGATGCCAAAAGGGTGTTTTAGCTCAATTTTGGTTCAAATAATGACTTATTCTGCCAACTAATGTCGTTTTATTGTTGTTCGTTTATTGAAATTCTTGTCTTTATCCCTCCATGGCAATTCTGACGTTGAACCTCCGCCACCAGTGCCTACGTGCGGTTGGGCAGAGCCTCCTGTTGCCAGTTCAATGGCTGCACTGAGTATATTAGCTTGTATCTCGCTGACTTGCTCGGCAGCACTGAAACAAGCGTTGACAAACTCGTGCTCTGTCAGTTCCCCATTGCTGAAGGCGTGCAATCGCTTGTCGCTATCGCTGAGGTAGGTGACAGCTGTATGCTCAATATCCTTAACCTTTGTCCAGATTTTCAGGGTGACGGTATAAGGGTTGTTGCCAAGGAAGCGATGACCGATGAGTTCCGCTCCCGATGAAAGCTGGTACCGTTGAGGGTTGGCCTTGCGGTCAAGTTCGTCAATTCTGCTTTTCTGTCGTTCAATGACAGCCGCCTTCTCGGCAACTTTCCGCTCTGCGATTTCCGCACGCCTGATGGCAATATCGATTTCCTTCTGATAGCCATTCCGCAGTTTTGCTATGTCAGATTCATGCTTCTGCTTTAGAGTGGCTTTCTCCGCCTCCAGTTTTGCAATCTGAGCCTGGAGTTTTGCCAGTTCTTTCCTTGCCTTGGCAAGGTCGCCTTTGCCAAATATGGCGAGTAATGTACTCTTGCCCTCCTTGGTTTTCTCCACCTCCTCCTGTAAGTTGGCGATATTCTCCTCAAGCTGTTGCATCTGCTGCTTGTAGTGGGTGGATGTGGCAATGTGCCTGGCAGTGGAACCGACAATGCCACGCTTCAAACCAAACTCACTCATGGCAGCGGCATAGGTGTTCTGATACTCACGAAGTTTGGCACGTTTGAGCACGTCATCTGCTGACAGTCGTGGACCTGACTTAGTAATGTACTTCCTCTCTCCCTCTCGTTCACGGCGTTGCCTTTCGGCAGTGACGATGGGCACGATGGTGGCATGCAGGTGGGGAGTCTTCTCGTCCATGTGCAGCACACATGATACAACATTTTCCTTGCCGAAGGTCACATACAGCCATCTGAGGTTGGCTTCCATCCATCTCTCCAGTCTGCCTTCTTCCTGTATCTTCATCATCTGTTCGTGTGTCCCCGTCAGGATGATTCGGATAGCCTTGCACTGGTTGCCAGCGACCTTGCGTGTCAGTCCGGCATGGTCTATGCGGTACTGTATGGCTTCAGTCCTGTTCCTTACTCCATCGGGAAATGATACCAGTTCCCTGTTCAGATGCGTGCGGCCACTGTCGGCATTGTCGGGCACATAAGTCTTGCCCTGAGCATCCTTCCTTTCGATGTGGCACGACATTCCACTGTCGTTACCGCTGCCACGCTGAAGGTGGCATACTGCATATTGTTCTTTCATCTTTCTTAATTGTTTTGTTTGTGATAAATTGAATACCTTAATTGTTAATAAAATGCCGTCCCTTCATCCACGGATGCCACAGGCTGTCCGCTTATGGGGCTTTTTTGCGCTGCCACTTGCAGAGGGGAAGAGGCGAAAATGCCCTAATAAGCTACGGCATTTTATAAAATCCCTTTTCTCTGACAGCAAACTGTCCGCATTACGGTTCTTCAACGATTTGCAAGTCAAGCTCATCGATTAGCGTCTGTAAAGCAGGGTTGCGGTCTATCATCTTCTGGAGAATCATCTGCGGCGTGTCTTCCATCAGAAGGAAGTCTGCTATATCCAGACCTTGGCTTCGCTGCTCATCCGTTGCCATTGTCTCCAATATGCCATTGACTGATACGGAACGGCAGACCTTTCTCAACATTGGAAGTTTGCCTTGCCACTCCTGCGTGGCTTCAAGGTCGGGCATCAGCACCACATCCCTGCCAGCCAAGGCAGAAACGGCACGCTCGTTGAAACAGCCGTTCTTTCCGCCTGTGGCTATCCACAGCACATCGGGCATGAAGTGCGAGGCAATGACAGCCGTCTTCTCACTCTCCACCACAAAGACCTTCCTGTCAGGATATAAGGGAAGAAGATGCTCACCGAAGAAGCATTGTCTGAGGTTGTAGTCTTTCTGTTTCATTTCCGTATGCACCCAGCAGACGTGCGGCTGAGGATGCTTCACCCTTTTGCCTGTCGTAGCATCATACAGCATAATCTTTCCTGTGCGGACACGTCCGCTGCAATCCACCTGCCAGAATACGGCAGCACCTCCCCATTTCCTTGACGTGCCTATTCGGTAAAGGCGACACAGCCTGTCCGTATCTTCCTTTCCGATACATCTGGCAAGGAATGTGTACAAAGGGTTAATGTCATAGTGTGACAACGTCTGCTCCATGATGACATTGTCTATGAATGACGGTTGTGGTTCTTGTCGAGGAGCAGGAGATATTTGTATCGTGTCTTGTTTTTCTTTCATCATGACGTTGAGAATTTCCGGATTTTCTTTAAAATAGTCTCTTGGCGTAAAGTGATAGCCACAACTTTGTTCGTGGTCACACCTGCCGACATAATCGGGAAATGTAATCTCTCTTTTACTGTCAACATAGCGGGTAAAACAGGCTTTGCAGCCACATTTGGGACACTGCTTTTTACACCCGGTATGATATTTCTCCAAATGAAATCTATATTGTTCCATATTCGTATCTGAAATTAGATTACGGCGATTTCAGTTTTCAGTTCTTTCAGTTTTGCAGAAACCGTGAATGTATGGCACAGACATCTTTGTATCCTTCTTCTGAAAAACTGAAGAAACTGAAATGTGAAACAGGGGCTTATTCATTGCAGTTTGGACTTAGATTCCCCTCAACACTGCCCTTTGTAAATTCATCAAAGACCACCTTCCGGTATTCCCCTTGCCGGATTTTACGGACAAGACGGTTTTTGAGAAGTTCTTTGAGGTAGTTCATCACCGTGCGGTCGGTCACCTTTAGCTGCTTTCCTGCGACAATAGCTTCCGCAGTGGTGAACGAATCGTTCAGCATCGAGAGCAGTTCCCTTGACGGCTCGTCACAGGCATCGTTGGCGACATACTCCCTTATTCTGTAGTAGGAATCCTCGAAATAATCCATCAACCTTATAGCTCCATGCATAGCCTGTTTAGTCACGAACTGGAGATGGCTCTCGCCACACGCATAGCGCAACACTTGTAGGACAAGTGCGATGCGTGCCACATGGACAGGGGCTTTCATCGGGCGGGACTCTATCATGTTGTCATCCTCTATGGCATTTGTCCGCTGTATGGTGGCATTGTGACTTGCGATGAACTCATCCCTCGCTTCTTCCTCCATATCTATAATATGGAACTTAGATTCTGTTCTGTCCTCACCTGTCTCATAGTCAAGGGCGAGAACCTTGCTGATGATGTTCTGCCATGCCTCCATGCCGGAAGCGGAACGATGGTGTGTAGAGTTGTCTTCTTCCTTCGTCCAGAGTGTCAGCTGCTGTACCTTGGGAAGCGTGAACAGAATACGGTCAAGCAGTCCGTTCTCCTCATATCCCTTCTTCATCAGCTCTCCCATACGCTTCGTCTGTGTGGTTCCTATCATATTGATGCAGGGGTGTTCGATATGGAGCGGTATGGGATTGTTCACACGTACCACATCCAGTGCGCCTCCGCTCCATGCCGTCAGCAGCTGCTCTATCAGCTGTCCGTTGTTGTAGCGGTTGGCGGAATTGAACATGCCCATAATCTCATCCACCAGGATTGTGACACCGCGAGGGGAGTTGTGATGGGCATGGAGCAGAGCCTCTGGAGTGAAGTCTGATACAAGAGTGCGTGACAGTACCGGCTTCTCCATGCCGCAGTCGCCCTTGCTCTCCTTCGCAGCATTCTGATAAGCGGCCATGTCAGCCTTGAACTTCTCTATCTTCGCATTGTCGTTCCAGCGTATGGGACAGAATGCCGCTTCAAGAGGCGGTGTCTTGCACAGTCCCGGTCTGCCCACCATGATTATGTAGAGTGCGGCATTGGTTATCCATTGGCCTTTCACCCTAACATAGTAGGTTCCGCCCAATGCAGAGGAAGCTGCCGAGAGCATGGCTGGAGCGAGATACTCCACCTTGAAGTTCTCGTACCTCACCATATCAAGGATGATGGTCTGCACCCTCTCAGGGAAGGCGTCCAAAGGAAAGCCTGTGTCCTTGATGCCCTGTACCTCTGACATGACCTTGTTGCATATTTCCTGTGCGATACCCATGCTCATGCCTCCTTCCTTTTGCAGTAGTTGGTTACACTGTCGTTTCTGCCGCCAGTCTGGATGCGGCGGACATCACTCATGGCATACATGTTCTTGTTTCCGACCTTGACAGGCACGAGATAGCCGCGCTTTGCCCACAGGTTGAGCGTGCCGTCGCATACATTCAGGAGTTCTCTCACCTCACGTGTATTGCAGTAGGTCTCCTCCTGAGGCTTCTTGCTCTCAATCTCTTGCCTGTATGCCATGATTGCCCGTTCGGCGATTCCATCACCGAACATTTTGAGGTCTGCAGCGGTGACTTCGATTTTGACGTTCACGCCCTGCTCGACCAAGGATTCTATATTTACAGCCATATCATAATATTTTATGGGTTGTACAATGACCATCACCTGAAATCCCTGACACCTCCCTTCCGATGGCACATGAAAAAAGAGGCGCCGCCAAACCTCGGGAAAGATTTGACGGTGCAAAATTACGCTGATTATGTAAGTGATTGAAAGAAAGTGTTTTGTCTTATTTGTCATGACAAATAAGACAATTTATGACAAGGGAAAATTGCAATAAAATAGCGATTTCGCTTTGAATTTACGCAAAATAAATGGCTTTGTATCAGATAATCTTACCTATGTCATTCCGAAGTTGTTCGATTAACTTCTGGTTCGCATCGCTTTCGATGTACCGACACATTTGCTTCTTGCTGTCCTTCTCCAACAGCAGTGTTTCTGTTCCTGCCAGTTTCCCGACGGCTTGTCTGAGGGAATGTTCGCTAAGGAGTTCACTGACATCGGGGAACTGTCTTGTCATGGCAGTGGCATATTCCACTCCATTGAGAAGAGGCAGTCGGAGTGGCATTTCCTTCAGCACGAAATATGGCAGAGCCTGCAGCATGGCAGACTGATGGGTTATGACGTAACTACGGATGTAGGATATGACAGCCTCACCGCTGTCTGCTGGCAGATAGTCTATAAGAGGACATGCCTTGGACTTCTTCCGTCCAGGAGTTAAATGTTGCACATTCTCCGTTGCCGCTTCCGGCAGTGGGGCTGCTTCCGTTCCAGAATCAATGTCTTTCACCGCATCCCGCAAAGCCCATTCGCCAGTATCACCGTCTTTATTAGCGTTCTCCATGGCGAAATAGCGTTCCCAGTCTTCCTTTGTCCGATAACCGCCTTTGATGCTGACGGCAATGACACTTCTTGAAGCCAAAGAGCATTTCATCCTGTCGATTCGCTCTATATGGGGATTTGACATCTGTTTCTCCAACATTGCCATCATGCTTTCAAAACTCTTTCCGTAAAACAGCCAACTCAACAAAAGAGGAGCGGAGAGCCTGACTTTCATATTTGGCTTCATGCCAATCATACGTCTGGCTATGTTCATCCATCTGCACTTCCTCTCTGTGTCGGGAACCGCCACGGAAAACATTTCGGAAATCTTCTGTGGAAGGTTCTCTCTGGAGACCAGTATAAAAATGGAGTCAAATGTCTCATCTCCATCATCGCCCCACGACAGCTCCCATTCCCTTGCGATATGCCGCATCTGACCGATGACAGCCTTGAATATCTGATAATAGAAGGTCTCGTCACAGTTTGTCATGATACGGGCAAACTCGTTATACTCTTCCCTGTGTTCGTTCTTCCATTTAAGGATTCCGGCTTTGAACGCCTCGAACTTTTCCTGCTTTTCTTTGTCCTTCATCATATGTCAGTCGAGCAGGTTTACAAGTTCTTTCTTCATTTCATCGTCTATCTTGCGGTAGCGGGCAAAGGCACGGCTTCCCTCGGAGTGTCCCGACATAGATGCTATCAGATTAGGGTCTTTCACCTGCTTGTAGAGGTTCCCGATGAATGTCTTGCGTGCGGTATGGCTTGTTGCAACCTCCCAAAGCGGACGTGCCTCGTCCTGCCTGGTCTTGGGATTCAGAGTCCGAACCATGCGGTCTATGCCCACGTGTCTGAGGATGCGTTTGATCATCTTGTTGTACATGGTCTGCGTGAACCGTGGCAGCAGGGCTTCATCAAGGTCGGTATAACGCGCAAGTATGTCCTTGGCTTTTTGGTTGAGAGGTACACGCACCGTGTTGGCGTGCTCATGCTTGGTCTTCTGGGGGATATACTCTATACACCCATCGACGAGGTTTGCCTTGGTCAGCGAGTTCAGGTCACTCACACGGCATCCTATCAGACACTGGAACATGAACACGTCACGATATACGGCATAGCAAGGGTCAAGTCCGCTAAGGTCGGCATAATATACTTTGTCACGCTCCTCCAAGTTCAGGAAGAACGGGTCGCCGTACATGGGCTGGGCTATCTGGTACTGGTCAAAGGGATTGTTCTTGATCATACCCTTTTTGATGCACCATTTGATGACGGTACGGATTCTGTAGAAGCAGCCTGTGATGCTGTTCTCAGAACGCTCCCACTTATACTTGCTTTCGGGGATGTCCTTGTAGAAAAGAGGGAACTGCTCGCCATAGGTATGCTCCTCCTGCATCCATCGCTTCAGGTCGCGCAGGTCATCTGCGGTTATCGTGTCAACGTTGAGCTGGAATCCGCGGCGGTGCATCACTTCCCTTTGGAATCGCTCGTACCTGCCAATCTTGTCTATATTGGCAAGGTGGTGCTTGCGGCTGTCCGTTGCCAGTATGGTCTCGTCAACATAGTGCTGTATCTGTGTCACCAAGCGGTACTCGTCACTCTTGCTCCCGAAATGGGAGTTGATGCCGGGATGGTGGTATTCCTCAATCAATGACTGTAGCCACTTTCCGTCCACACCACGGTGGTATTCCTTGACAATAAGCCGGGTGATGTTCTGAATCTCCTCGTCAAATTTTATGCGCTTCTCGTCAGAGACGAGTGCAACGCGGGATTTGTAGCCCTGCTTCTCCGCACTCCAGTGGTTGGGACTGATGGAGAGTTCGCTTGCCGCTTTGATATCTACGCCTCCCTTGTCACGCAGGCGGAAATACACCCTTGCGAGGTCGGTGACGTTGTTCTTCGATGCTGTCTTCCTTATAAATGCGGTCACTTTCATAGTCTGTATGTTTGCTTAGTTTATCATTTCAACGAGTTTGCGCTTCATGTCATCGTCAATGTTGCGGTAGCGGGCAAAGGCACGGCTCCCCTCCACATGTCCGGACATGGACGCAATCAGATTAGGGTCGGGTACCTGCTTGTAGAGATTGCCGACAAAAGTCTTTCGCGCCGTATGGCTGGATGCCACCTCATACAAAGGCTTCTGCACGGTCTTGTAGCCGTGGGTGTCAAGCACCGTCACCATCCTGTCAATACCGCATTGCTTCAGCAGTTCCCTTATGCCACTATTATAGGTATAGACGGGTTTGAACGGAAACAGTTTGTCCGTATCGGAGTTCTCATATTTGGAAAGTATTCTGAGCGCTTTCTCATGCAAGGGTACTCTTACTGTCTTTGCCTCGCATTTCTTTGTCTTCTGCGGCATGTATTCCACGAAACCGTCTTTGATATTTTCCCGTGTCAGACGGTACAAGTCACCGACACGACAACCGATATAGCAGTGGAAGACAAAGATGTCACGGATGACCTCCAACTGTGGGGAAGAAGACAGGTCTGCCTCATAGAGAATATTGCGTTCCTCAATGGAGAGGTAGAAGGGATATCCATACACAGGGACTTTGCATCCATACCGCAGGAATACTTCATTGCTTGTGTAGCCCATCTTCTTGCACCAATGGAGAAAAACACAAAAAAGATTCATCGTGTTTATGATGGTTGTGCTTGACTTCTCTTTCGGCTTGTATTGGGCAGGGATATAATCCTTGTAGAAGTCAGGATGTTCAAGATACAGCAGGTGCTCATTGACTACATAGTCACGGAAGTTATTCATGTCTTCCTGAGAGATTGTCTCGACAAAAAGGTTGAACTCCTTGTTTCCCATAATCTCACGATTGTAGGCCACATACCTTGTCAACTTACGGTATAGGTTCTCTATCTGCCCCTTGGTCTGTCTTGTCCCCTCATGCTGACTGATGTAATCCGACAGCCTTAGCAACAGGTTCGGATGTTTGCGCTCGTATGCCAGATTCGGATGGAGCACATCCTCGATGACCTGTCTCAGCCAGTCCCCGTCTGCCTTGTTCCTGTCAAATGATGTTTCTATCTGTTCGATGATGGCGGCAATCTGTTCGGGAATGCGCTTCTGCTCATCCTTGTCCACAATGGCGTTCCTGCGATACCTTAGCGCATCACCGTCCCAATACTTATCGACTACCTGCAACCCGGAAGCGACCTTGATGTCGATTTCCTTGTCGCGCACACGGAAACAGATGCAGGAAACACCTTGTTTCCCGTTCCCCTTTGCCTCTTTGAGATATACGCTTGCCTTCATGTTCCTGTCGGTTTAATATTTTCTGGGTGCAAAGTTAATATATTTCCCGTAAATGTTCCCAATAATCCCGAAGAAACTTGCAGGCGATTAAAAAGATTTAAGATATTGTTCCCATGATAAAGTCAACTAAAACACTTGTAAATCAACTGTTTTATTTGCAGTTGTTATGCTTTTATTTCTATTTTCTATCCTTTGTTTTCAATTACTTTTCATTGGTTTAAGTTCCACGCTTCTTTTATTTAGAAACCACCGAACGAAGGGGACAGGGAGGATAAAGACATTATTATGGGAACATTTATTCTAATTGCTATTGCTGTTGCGGTGATTTATTTCATCTTTCAAATTGTAGATACATCACCTGTAAATAAGTATTATTTTAACTATACGGGAATACTTATGGTTAATTCTGAATTATCAAAAATTATAGATATGAGGATAACCGTATCAATACAAGATAAATTTATTACTATTAATGGGGATTACTACTACAAAAAAATGCGAATACTAAAAAGAGAAAATGAATTGGGAGACATATATTACGACTGTATTGATGACAAGAGGCAAAAAGTAATAGCCATTTTCCGTCCTAAGCATAACACTTTTTTGTGTTTCGAACCTGGTATGTGTATTGTTTATACTAATGATCGTGAAACAATAAACGCATTCAAGGATAATGAATCTAACATGTTTGATCAATATAATTCAAGTAAGTTTCATTAAAGATAACAAATGAGGGTACTAGAATTATCATGCTACATAATATGCATCTTCCTTGTAATTATTATTTGTATAGCGATAATAGAACTAGGATGCATGTCTTTTGCCTTTGGTCTCGCCTCAATCATCTTACGCAATGGTGCGATATCGATAGATAACATGAAAGAACAATGATAGGAGTATTATTATAATCTATATATTAGAAGCGGGATTAGATTTAGGCTAGTCCCGCTTTTGTTTTATCATATTTATTAACTTTTAAATCACAATTATGGCAACTAAAAAAGAAATTTTAGAATCAGAGGAATTACTCCAAAAGAAAAGAAAATCGTATTATCTTTCAGATGAAGGATTTGAGAAGTATAAAAAATTCCTGTCAGATCCTAATCAAAAGAAATTTTATTTTAAAGGATATTATTATATAGAAGTAACAGAACAAGATAATGGCGAGCTATCCGGTATAATGGGAAGGGTCGTCTTTTAATAGAGATCCTTTAATAAATTCTTCTGAATATTTATATTCAATACCAACAAAATTAAAATGCTTTCTTAAATAACAATCTATATGATATATAAAATCTGTATTTATAGATGAATCAACAATAATATAATGTGATTCTTTACCATTACTTAATGGTATAACAGAATGAAGATCAAGCCCATTAGAGATATATGCATCAAATTTGGGTTCATCAATAGATCTTTCTACTTCATATAAATCTTCATACATAACATTAGATTTTAAAGTTTGTTTTCAAATATAGCAATCTTATTTCTAAACAATCCTAATTAAAACTAAAATAATTTTAATGGGGTTATATTGGGCTGTAGTTTGATTGCTGGTTTGGAACGAATTTATTATCTTTATAGGGTAAAAATCAGAGTGTTATGTTTGAGATGAATCATTTTAAATCTATCGATGAGTTAGTGAAGTTCTTCCCTACCGAGCAATCATGTATTGATTTTTTGGAGAGGCAGAGATGGGGCGATCATGTCGTGTCTCCGTACGATCCAGACTCAAAGGTTTATAAATGCAAGGGAAACCGATACAAGTGCAAGAATACGGGGAAGTATTTCAACGTCCGGACAAACACGATCTTCGAGAACACGAAAGTGTCGTTGAGGAAATGGATGTTGGCTTGCTATATCGTCATAAACGCTAAGAAGGGTGTCTCTTCCGTTCAGTTGGCTAAGTTCATTAACGTAACACAAAAGACGGCTTGGTTTATGTTGCAACGTATCCAGAATTGTTTCAATATAGATGCCAGTCAATGTCTAAACGGAGAGGTTGAGGTAGATGAGACTTATATAGGGGGATTGAATAAGAATAGGCATAGTAGTAAGAAGGTAAGAAACGCAAGAGGCAGGAGTTGTAAGGACAAGGTTCCGGTATTTGGTATGCTGCAACGAGAAGGCTTTGTTATAGCTAAGGTTGTTAGCGATACGAAAGCCGGAACCTTGATCCCGATCATCAATGATGTTGTATGTCCGGGGTCTACCATCTTCTCCGATGAATGGTATGCCTATAAGGATTTGGATAAGAACTTATACGATCACGGTGTAGTCTATCATAAGAAAGGCGCTTACGTCATTGGGGATAGACATACTAATACGATCGAAGGATTCTGGGGACACCTAAAGAGAACGTTGAAGGGCGTCCATCATTGGGTGTCTAGGAAACATCTGCAAAGATACGTGGACTCATCAGCTTTTAGGTATAATACCAAACATCTTTCCGAATGTGAAAGATTCGACGTACTTTTGCAAAATATCGGACACCGATTAAGGTATTCACAGTTAAACTAATGCGATGGAAAAAATAGACAATAAGATTAAGTATGAAGGAGAATTAGACCTTAATGGTTTAAAGATTCCTTGTTATGTGTTAGAGGATGGAAGAAGAGTGTTATCTACTACGGGCATGCAAAACGTTTTAGGGCTTGACGATCCTAATGATAGATCGGGTACAAAATTAGTAAAAATACTATCTTCTAAGGCTATAAATGATTGTATTCCAGATGGTTATTTATCGGTAAAAGATAAGTCGTTTCCTTGTTTTAACGGAAATAGAAAAATAATGGCTTATGAAGCTACAATATTACCTGATATTTGCGAAATCATGCTTAATGCTAGAGATTGTGCATTAAGCAAAAAAACATCTTTAGGTGTCAATCAACAAACAGTCATAAATAGATGTGATATAATTGTTAGGGCACTCGCAAAAGTTGGTATCATAGCATTGGTAGATGAAGCCACAGGGTATCAAGAAGACAAGAATAGGGCGAAAGACGAACTACAGAAATTCCTGAATCAATTCCTTACAGAAGAGGCGAGTAAATGGGTGAAAATATTTAATGACAGTTTTTTTGAAATGATTTACAAGATGAGGGGATGGGATTGGGAGAATATACATAAGAGACCCGCTGTTGTTGGCCAGTGGATCAATGATATTGTTTATAAAAGACTTGGACCGGGAGTTCTTGAAGAACTTAAAACAAGGAATCCTAAAAACGATAAAGGACATAAGTCTAAGAAAGATCACCAGTTTTTATCAGAAGATCTTGGCAAGCCTAAACTAAAAGAACATTTAGCTGCAATAGAGGCCCTGGGAAGAGCTTCGGGTTACGATTGGGATAAATTTAAGGAAATGTTAGACAAGGCGTTTCCAATACAAGATAAGTTGTATGATAAGATAATGAGGGGAGAATGTGGAGATCCGAACATAGAAGAAGATATGAAAGGAATAGCTAAAGGTATATTTAGCTATAATCCAAAAACAGATCCCCGTGATCCTCTTTTTCGGAAAACTCTTTCTTGGAGCGCTGAAAAAGAAGGAAAGGGAAAGAAAAATGAGAAAAACGATTGAATAATAAAAGGATACATAATCATGTGTCCTTTTATTGTTTTAGAAATAGTGCAAAGTAGTATATAATTACCTTCCGGAAATACGAGTTCGCAATGTATATCATCCGATACGACTGTTAAACCATTACGGATACATATCTCGCCGATATGACTTAATTCCTCACGTGTCCATACCCTTCCAGCGGGATTATGAGGATTACACAACAACATGACCTTTACCCTCGGATCAGCGGCTTTTCTCTCCAAATCCTCATAATCAATCGTGAATGTATCATGGGCATAAGACAAAGGGTTGCGGATAATCTCACATCCGTTATTGCGGATGGATGAGAAAAAACAGTTATAAACCGGAGTCTGCACCAGTACTTTATCACCCGGCTCGGTCAACACTTTGATAACGGCGGAAATAGCCGGAACAACACCGGAGGTATAAATCATCCATTCTTTCCGTATTTGCCATCCATGCCGACGTTCAAACCAACCTGTCACCGCTTCGTAATATGCATCCGGCACTTGGGTATAACCGAAAATACCATGTTCTACACGTTGCCGTAAAGCTTCGATAATAACGGGTGCCGTACGGAAATCCATATCGGCCACCCACATCGGTAGTACATCCGTGCCCACGGCACTATCCCATTTATAAGAGTTCGTACCGGTACGAGGCACTATTTCATCGAAGTTATATCTCATATTCTTTATGCGGAAAAGCAAGTACGTTCATTCCATAGCCTCAGTTGGCAATTACCCGGAGCCTTGATGTTCTCGTCGAGGATTACCTCACCATAACTTTCGGCGGTGATACTTCCCGTACGGGGATTCTTCACGCTACGGATCGAGCTGTTGATAGTCGCCTGCACGGAACTGTATTCAAAGGCTAGATCGCAATCATCTGCCATCGTACAGTTCTCCATCATAAGATCGTGGGCGTAACAAAGCGGCTGCGTACCCGAGATCTTGCAATTTACCAAACGCAGGTTCTTCGAGTGCCACCCCAAGTACTCGCCGTTAATCTCGGAATCGTATACGGTAACATTCTCCGTATTCCAGAAAGCGTCTTTCGAATTGATGACCGCATTACGGATTTCCACGTTCTTACAATACTGGAACGAGTAGTTTCCATTTTGAGCGTAGTTCCGGATTTTAATGTTCTCGCCGTGCATAAATAAATAATCAGCATGATCTATTTGCACATTTATCAATTCCACGTTCCGGCAATGCCAAAGGGTTTCTTGAGCATTGGGTAGTTGTACGTTTTCCAGTCTGATACCGTCCATCTCCCGAAACATCTTTGGGGCTTCCACCCGTGTATCCGTCATCACTAGATTTTGGGAGTACCATAACGCGGCACGTCCACCTTCGGTAAACAGGCTATTCTTGATGGTGAAGCCATCCACGTGCCAAAACGGATATTTACCCTCAAAACGACAGCCTACGGCTATGATATTGCTACACTCTTTCAATGCCGACTCCCCGGCATGAATAACGACATTGTCTAATTGTAAATCGTGAGAGGCGAACAAAGGGCGCTCACCACTAAATTCCATATTCTTTATCTGTTGCATAATGGATCTTATTTGAAGTTTTCTACAAAGAACCGTTCAATCTTATCGAAGGGAATGACATTCATCTGATCGTACAAATCCACATGATTCGCTCCGGGTATAATTAGCAATTCCTTGTTATCACCTTTCAGTTTCTTGAAAGCATCCTCGCTGAAGTAACGTGAATGCGCTTTCTCGCCATGAATAATCAATACGGCGCTACGAATCTCGTCACTATACGAGAGTATAGGCATATTGATGAAAGATAAAGCCGAGGTCTTGTTCCATCCGCCATTCGAGTTGAGCGAACGCTTGTGGTAACCACGCTTCGTCTTGTAATAAGCGTAGTAGTCTTTCAAGAATTGGGGCGCATCGTCGGGTAACGTATCGGGTAAGCCTCCCGCAAGGGCATATGAGCCGTACTTTGCGTCAGCGGTACGCTGTTCATTGAGTTGCTTGCGCAATTCATAACGTGCGTCGGTATCCATCGCATCAAAATAGCCATTAGCGTTCACACGGCTCATATCGTACATCGTAGAGGTAACGGTCGCTTTGATACGAGTATCGATAGCCGCCGCATTAAGAGCCATGCCTCCCCATCCGCAGATACCGAGGATACCGATATGTTCCGCATCCACATCATCACGTGTCGAAAGGAAATCGACGGCCGCACAGAAATCTTCCGTATTGATGTCGGGAGAAGCTACATAACGAGGCTCTCCGCCACTCTCGCCTGTATATGACGGATCGAAAGCGATCGTCAGAAATCCACGTTCCGCCAATTCCTGCGCATATAAACCCGAGGATTGTTCCTTCACGGCACCGAACGGACCGCTAATAGCGATAGCAGGCAATTTTCCATCCGCATGCTTGGGTTTGTACATATCGGCGGCAAGCGTAATGCCATAGCGATTACGAAAAGTAACTTTACTATGGCTCACCTTGTCACTCTGTGGGAATACTTTATCCCACTCCTTAGTTAGATTCAAATTCTTGTCCATTGTATGACCGGTATTAAATTGATTGTCTGTAGCGAACAGATTTCCCGTAGCGCAAAAGCATATGGCTATTGCCGTACATAATTCTCTTAATGACTTCTTCATGTCGTTCCTTGTTTATTTTTACGATGGCAAAGATAGAAGCTCAAATAGCATCCCTTTGTAGATAAATTACGGATGTCATGACCTCAATTACAGGTTTTGCGGAATCAGCCAGAAAACCTGTAAATACACATAATCCGTAACAATGGTTATATAATCCGTAATTAGGGTTATAACTATATATGAATTATCCTCTATTTTCGCATACAAAATTATTGATTAAATACGTACGGCTATGGATAAGATACTTAACTTAGATAGTGTAGACCTATATAACAAACTATATGGCCTCGAAACCCTAAATCCGCTTGTCAGTGTCATAGATTTGAATAAAGCGACGAGTAGTGTAGATCTCATCCGCTTCAATTACGGCATCTATGCGCTGTATCTAAAACTAGAGAAAGCCTGCGATATCAAATACGGACGCCAGACATACGATTACCAAGAAGGCACGATCGTTTGCTTCGCCCCCGGGCAAACAGCGGAAACAAACCCGACCACCGATAAAGTCCAAGTAAACGCACATGGTATTCTTTTTCATCCCGATTTACTGCGTGGAACGTCACTCGGAAAGAGTATCAAGAAATATACGTTCTTTTCTTACGAGGTAAACGAGGCGTTACACCTCTCGGAAGAAGAAAGATCTATCGTGATGGATTGCCTGAAGATTATCCGTATGGAACTGGAGCATGGCGTGGATAAACATAGTAAAACCTTACTTGTAAACCATATCGAACTGCTACTTAATTATTGTATGCGTTTTTATGAAAGGCAGTTCATCACCCGAGGCAAGACAAACCGGGATGTGCTGACACGTTTCGAAAATCTATTGGATGAGTATTTCGAAAGTGCACTCGCCGAACAGGACGGATTGCCTACGGTGAAATACTTTGCCGACAAGCTTTGTCTCTCATCGAACTATTTCGGTGACATGTTCAAGAAGGAAACCGGCAAATCACCGCAGGAATACATCCAAGAGAAAGTAATCGAGCTAGCCAAAGAACGTATCTCCGACACGGCGGACACAGTCAGCCAAATCGCATATTCCCTCGGTTTCCAATATCCGCAGCACTTCTGTCGGCTATTCAAGAAACGGGTAGGATACACGCCAAGTGAATACCGTGCGCAGATCGGTCTATCAACGAATCTATAGAAGGTGTTCAAGAAGATGTTAGATATTAAGACCGTATATGAATGTAACCGGTGCTTGGGATGCAAGACGCTGCACCCACAAGTAAGCCTCATCAATCTAGAGAGCCCGAACCTAGAGCAAGAGGCCGTAAAGTTCGAGTTCTATGCGATTCTCTTGATAGAAGACTGCCCGGACGGTTGTTATTGTTGCGGACGTAAGTATTACGATTATTCCAACGCTACGATGGTATTCCTTACTCCCGGTGAGATTTTCCGTATGAGCGAGAATAATACGTTACCCGACAAAGGGTACCTTTTAGCGTTCCATCCCGACCTATTGTTCCGCACGTCATTGGACAACCATATTAAGAACTATACCTTCTTCGCTTATAATAAGGAAGAGGCGCTACATCTCTCCCAACGTGAGACAGCCAAAGTTACGTGTTGTCTGGAAAACATCGAGGATGAGCTTCACCATGCCATCGATACACACAGTGGTACCATTCTATCCCGCCACATTGAATTATTATTGGATTATTGTACACGCTATTATGAGCGACAGTTCATTACCCGGGAGAATAAGAACAAGGCTATCTTGGAGAAATTGGAAAGGCTCCTCGACGAGTATATCATTTCCGGCAAATTAGAGAACGGCCAGCTACCCACCATCGAATATTGTACGGCAGAACTGAATCTTTCTGTCGCTTACTTCAACGACCTGTTAAGATTCGAGACCGGCAAAACGCTGGAGGAATATTTTCAGTTCAAACGGTTGAGTGTGGCTAAGACAATGCTACTGAAAAACGGTAATACTCCCGCTCTGGTAGCACGGCAACTAGGTTATCCGAACGTACAGTATTTCAGCCTTATATTTAAGAAGATCACAGGCATCGCCCCCAGTGAATATCCATATGCGCAAAACTAAGAAACGGAAGGAGGCCATCCCCCTTCTGTTTCTTAGAATAACATTATTTTCCTAGCTTCTTTTCCAGCATCTTCATAAAATATCCCCCGACAACCGAACGGGCTTGAAAACCTCGTTGCGTACCATCAGAAGTAAAATGCCAATCGCTTAGAGGAACACGTGAAGTCGTCTCGTTGGCATAGTTCCAGACCGGAATCATCAACGTATTAAAATCCTCCATCGATCCGGTCAAACAAGCGGACCATAAAATCCAGTCGGACTTCGTATAATCCTTCCGGTTATCCAACGGCAAACCGTATTTATTTTGCTTTGTCTTGTAATAAGCCATTTCCATAGCGGCAACCTCTTTTGGGAAGATATTCAAGCCCAGCAAGCGATCCCATACCAAGTTGTATTTCTGGCTCCAAGTACCCGGCTTATCGAAAGTCAAGCGGTAATGATCGCCATCATCTGCCATTTTTACCCACTTAGCGGCCATCTCACGGGCGGCTTCCGTATATTGCCTAGCGATATCCGTCTTGCCTAACATCTCCGCCAATTTCCCGTAGCCGGCAACTCCCATAATTGCCTTGATGGACAAATTCGTGTTATGGGCGAAATGCCCGGCGAAATCATCCGTACAAAGTTGGTTCTTCGGATCAAGGCCTTCCTTCAACAAGTAATTCGCCCATGTAGTCAAAACCTCCCAATGTTGGGCGGCATAATCGGCATTACCATCCACTACCGCTATGGCAGTCGCTAGCACAAGCATATTACCACTTTCTTCCACGGGCATATCGCCACCGTAGGTCTGACCGTTCGCAACCGGATATGTACCCACGTCGTGAGCCGGGAAAGGTTTCTTCCACAGTCCGCTCTCGCTATAATAGAAAATAGGGTTCATCATTCCTTTCAACAAATCCGTATTGTACACTAAGAATAAAGGAGCGGAAGGATACGTTATATCCACCGTTCCGATAGAACCGTTGCTGAAATTTTCTTTAGAGAGGAATAAGAGAGTCCCTTCTTTATCAGTCACCAATTTATGGGCGGCGATCGCCTGCCGGTATGCGATAGCGCATAACTCGGCGTACTTCTTCCCTCCTACGGCGCTCGTCTCGCTCATCAAAGAAGAATCAAAGGAATCGCAACGTCTCATCAGATCCTCGTAAGCAGCCTCCCCTTTCTCGAACGCCTGATGAATATCCACCTTTCCGTCGTGCTTCCAATAAGGCATCCGGTTGTCTTGGAAATACTGGATCGAATATAAATCATCGTAACCGATCATCAAATGTCCGGAGACGGTTTCCTTGGAGACCTTGCCGATCGGGTCCGTATAAGCGAGGACTGTCATTTGCTCACGCATATCCGAAGAGATACTTTGCGATCCAGCCGGTAAATTACCAGTAGTCATGAAAGCTTTCTTCGTAGCATAATACTCGTCGATCGTTGCGGAGACTCCCGGTTTCTTTGGGATAGCCAAATAGAAATATCCCCAGTCAATCCGTACATCATCCCCGGTTTTCGCCAGAACCTCTTGATCGATTGTTCCTGTCTTTAGGTAAATTAAATCAGGGGTTTCCGTTTTCTCAAAAGTCACCTCTTGATCGATCGTATTCACGGCCCATTGCGGCGTGGCTTCCATATATAATTGCACGTCGTGATCTTTACCGTCGATGGAGCGGACTTGATAGGTTATATAATTAAACGGAGAAGTCATAGCTTCCAGATCATTCAGCAAGAAGGGAGCCGTGAAAATCAAGTCCAGACTTACACCACCGCACTCAAAGGTGTAGAATGTTTGCGTAGGCATCACGTTCACGGATTTCTGGATCGCTTTCTCATCGAACGTATCTCCTCGTTTCACCTTCCGCATGATTCCCATATCCACATAAGCGCCTCCCCCATTGTTCCGGCAATGAGCGGCCAATACGTTACCCGTAGGTTTCAAGCTCTCCACCACCGCTTCCGGTATCTCTTTCAGCAAATCATAGTCCAGACCGTTCCCTGCCACGGCGATTTGCTTTCCATTTAGATACACCTCGATATTATCATCGTGCGAATATTGGAGGTAAAGAGCATCCTTGCGCACATCCGAGGGCCAGTCAAACGTACGACGTACCCAGATATCGCCTGCGGACCAATGCGTGGAACGATTCGGATTATCTTCCGTTCCGAAAGCGGCTTTTCCCCGCTTCCAACCTTTCGGATCATAAGCCTCGGCGAACCAATCACCGGCAGGCTGAGACATCGTATAATCGGCCTCCCATAGGCCATCCGAGGCCGTACCGATCACCGAGGTCACCTGTATATCGTCCATTCCCATGAAACGGTATGACTTACCATCTACTCGTATACCGCCTAGAAGCGGATAATCACGGCCGGTCCAATGCCGTACCGACTCATCATTCAATTGATCGGCAAACGACCATGCGCTTGTATAGGGATCGATCGTGACCAAAGGAACGGCCGGAGCACGTAAAGAGTTCTCTGCCGCCGCCGTATATACCTCGGAAACTTCCACTTGCGTACAACAAGATAAAGCCGTACAACAAGATAAAGCCAATAAATAGTTTCTCATCTGCTTACTTTACGGTTTTATGAATGGCCTCCAGCACGATCTTCTCCATGATCTTATAGCCTTCCAAGGTCGGATGCACACCATCTTTCGACAGGTTAGCGGGCAATCCGTTTCGCTCATCTTTCATGGCGGAATGATAATCCACGTACGTCAAGCCATTCTTATCCGCATACTCCTTGATCCACTTATTGAGCTGGATAACCTTATCGGCCGGCTTCATACCCGGTCTCCAAGGAAAATCGTATGCCGGCATCACGGAACAAAAAATCACCTTTATATTATTTACTTTCGCCAATTCCGCCATGGAGACCAAGTTACCATACACGTTCTCTAAAGCGATCACGCCGTTATTGTGGGCGATATCATTGATACCCGCCATGATTACCACTGCTTTCGGTTTCAAATTAATAACGTCTTGGCGAAAACGAACTAACATTTCCGAGGTTGTCTGTCCGCTGATCCCACGGTCTACGAAATTATTCTGGATAAAGAAGGTCGAATCCGCCGGCCACCATCCGTCTGTAATGGAGTTCCCCATAAATACCACGTTCGAAGGAACTTTCACGGTCTTGTTAGCCTCCGCGTAACGACCAAACTGAGCCCAATCCCCTTTCTCGGTCTGGGCAAATAACGTAGTGGTAGCCAATAAACAGCCCGCTACCAGTAAAGCTTGTCTCATGTTTTTCATATTACTTGATTATAAAATACAAACCAACGATCTTGTTTTCATCAAACAAAAGTAATCAAAATTGTCCACTCACCCATTCACACAAGAAAATATCTTATATTTGCTGTCATTGAAAAATAAAAACATCCGAATATGCTGAAAAAGATTCTTTCCAACACGATCGTACGGTTGATACTGGCCGTCTTGATCGGACTTCTGGTTGGGCTTGTCGTAAACGAGCCTGTGTTAAAAGCGGTCATGATCATAAAACAAATTACGGGACAGATTATTTTCTTCTTGGTTCCGTTGATCATTCTAGGATTCGTGGCACCATCCATCGCCCGCTTAAAAAGCAACGCATCCAAAGTCTTATTATTCGCTTTTAGTATCGCATACCTGTCATCGGTTGGCGCCGCTACCTTTGGCGCCGTTGTGGGTTACGAGTTAATACCGCATTTGCATATTCAAACCGCCTCGGAAGGTCTAAAAGACATCCCTCCCATGTTGTTTAATCTAGAGATTCCGCCAGTGATGAGCGTTATGTCGGCATTGGTATTGGCCGTGATGCTGGGACTTTCTACCGCATGGGTTAAATCCGAGGAGATGGAGAGGTTGCTGGAAGTATTCCAGAACATGGTACTTAAATTGGTAGAACGGGTCTTGATGCCGGTCCTGCCGCTTTTCATCGCAGCGAATTTCTGCGTTCTTAGTTATGAGGGGGCGATTACGAAGCAGTTGCCTATCTTTTTATCCGTCCTGTTGATTGTCATCATTTGCCATTACATCTGGTTGACCTTACTGTATGTAGTCGCATCGATTTACTCCCGGAAAAATAGCTGGGGCGTATTGAAATACTACGGACCCGCTTATTTGACAGCCTTAGGCACCATGTCGTCCGCCGCCACCTTGGGCACGGCCTTGACCTGCGCCAAGAAAAGCAAGATTTTGCGAGAGGAAGTAATCGACGTGACTGTCCCCCTGTTCGCGAACATCCATCTATGCGGCTCTATCTTGACGGAAGTGTTTTTCGTATTGACCGTCTCACAAATATTATATGGAAGTATGCCGGACTTCACGACGATGCTCGTATTTATCATCTTGCTTGGTTTCTTCGCAATCGGCGCTCCCGGCGTACCGGGCGGTACGGTGCTCGCCTCATTGGGCTTGATCATCGCTATTCTAGGTTTCGACGAGGCAGGAACGGCATTATTGCTTACGATATTCGCTTTGCAAGACAGCTTCGGTACGGCTTGCAACGTGACGGGAGATGGTGCCCTTACCTTAATCACGGATACGTTCGATCAAGGGCAAACGGAAAAGGCTTCCACGGCTTTATAAGAACAAACTTCCATGGTGTCTTTTTGTAGATATGGTTGATTCTTTAAGAGTCAACCATATCTACAAAAAGACATATCACTTCCTTTTCATTCGATACTCTATGGGTGACTCCCCGGTATGCTTCTTGAAATACCGTCCCAGATAGGATTGGCTGGGAAAGTTCAAGTGGTTCGTTATCTCCTGCACGGTCATTTCCGTGGTACGCAACAACACCTTTGTCTCCAATATGATATGCCGGTCTATAATGGTCTTCGCCGACTCGCCCGCCACTTGCCGGGTGATAGTGGAGAGATAACGGGGAGAGATACAAAGCTCGTTCGCATAGAAAGAGACCTCTTTCTGGTCGAGATAATGGGCATGGATGCAATTGATGAACTTATGGAACAACTCCTCCCCACGGTTGCACCCATTTTGCTGGCGGCTCGAAAAGGAGTACCTTGTCTTATCATACATATTAAGGAAGAAGCATTGCAACTGGTTTTTCACGATCATATCACGGTACACGTTATTCCGATCCATGTAAATCAGCCAAAACAGCCGGATGATCACATTTATGGTCTCCTCCTGATCGGCGGGATGCGTATAGCAAGGGCTATCCTTTATGAAGCGGAAAAAGGGCGGATCCAGCCGGAATACGGCCTCGTCGAACAAGACCTTCGAAAAGGATATATATTGTACCTTGAAATCCTCGCTACTCGCATTCAACGTCAGGATCGTATCCGGTATCAATACGATCACCGTGTTGCGCCGGATATCCCATCGGCTCAAATCGACGGATATATTCGCCGTTCCTTTATAGCAAAATAAGATCATGCCATATCCGCTCTTGTAAGGACGATCCAATAACTCCCTCAAATCGGAATCGCCTATTATGAACGACTCTCCTCTCTCTATCTCAAATGGATTCATATGTCTACTATTTTGCCCGCGAATATAAGAGATCATTAGCATATAACGGATCATTCCATCTCAAAATAAACAATCATCGCCTCATTGTGGAAACAATGGTTCGCCGATAAGCGAGTAGCTTTGCATCCGAAAATATAGGTATTAGTTAAGATGAAAAAGCAAAATCGATTGATGAAGACTGCGATCGCCTTATGGTGTATCGTAGCTGTTGGGTGTAAACAAAGCCCTGTAATCCAACAAAGTTCAGGGTATGCGACAATGACCGTATTCACTTCGGAGAAAACTTTATCCAATAATTACTCGGCGAGTATACGAGGAAAACAGGACATCGATATTTATCCGCAAGTATCCGGCTTTATTACAAAGCTCTGCGTAACGGAAGGCGAGAGTGTAAAAAAAGGACAAGTCTTATTTATTATTGATCAAGTTCCTTATCAAGCGGCCTTAAACACCGCCATTGCGAACGTAGAGGCCGCTAAGGCATCTGTAGCGACAGCGCAACTGACCTACGACAGTAAACAAGAATTGTATAAAAACAAAGTAGTTTCCGAGTTCGACCTAAAGACCGCCTACAACACTCTACTCTCGGCAAAAGCCCAATTAGCCCAAGCGGAGGCACAAGAGATAAACGCCCGTAACAACCTTTCTTACACGGAAGTGAAAAGCCCCTCGAACGGCGTCATCGGAACCCTGCCTTATCGTGTAGGCGCATTAGTAAGCGCAAACCTGCCCAAACCGCTCACCACGGTATCGGACAATTCCGAGATGTATGTGTATTTCTCCATGACCGAGAATCAGCTATTGGCCTTGACCCGTCAATACGGCTCGAAAGACAAAGCCTTGGAGAATATGCCCGAGATAGAGCTTCAACTGAACGATAAATCGCTTTATCCCCAAACGGGAAAGATCGAGACGATCAGCGGCATTATCGATCAAAACACCGGAACAGTCAGCTTGCGTGCCGCATTCCCGAACGAGGAGCAATTATTGAATAGCGGGGGCTCCGGGAATGTGATCATTCCGGTTACATACGATAACTGCGTCGTAATTCCCCAAGCCGCCACGTTCGAGATCCAAGACCGGGTATTTGTCTTCAAGGTAGTGGACGGCAAGACGCAATCCGCCCCCGTAGAAGTGACCCGTGTGAACGGAGGACAAGAGTATATCGTAAACGCCGGATTGAATAGCGGCGACGTGATCGTAGCCGAAGGCGTAGGTTTATTGCGTGAAGGAACACCGATTGAAGTAAAACAAAATTAAGAACAATGAAAGTTAGCACATTTATAGAACGCCCCGTACTGTCCGCCGTAATTTCCATCACGATTATGGTTGCGGGTATCATCGGGCTTTTCACCTTGCCCGTAGAACAATATCCGGATATCGCCCCTCCTACCGTTATGGTCAGTACGACTTACTTCGGGGCGAATGCCGAGACCATGCAGAAGAGTGTCGTAGCCCCTTTGGAAGAGGCGATCAACGGCGTGGAAGATATGACCTACATGACCTCCACGGCTACCAACTCCGGTACCGCCACGATCACGATCTATTTCCAACAAGGAACCGATCCGGACATGGCCGCCGTAAACGTACAGAACCGTGTATCGAAAGCGACCGGGCAATTGCCGGCCGAGGTTACCCAAGTGGGTGTCACGACTTCCAAGCGCCAGACCAGTATGTTACAGATCTTCTCGCTCTATAGCCCGGACGGTTCTTATGACGAGAACTTCCTCAGTAATTACATCAGCATCAACCTAAAACCAGAGATACTCCGTATCTCCGGAGTCGGCGAGTTGATGGTTATGGGTGGCGATTACAGTATGCGTATCTGGATGAAGCCCGACGTTATGGCCCAATACAAATTGATCCCCTCGGACGTGACCTCCGTGTTGGCCGAGCAAAATATTGAGTCCGCCACGGGTTCTTTAGGCGAGAACTCGGACGAGACGTATCAGTACACCATGAAATATAGCGGACGCCTGCTTACTCCGGAGGAATTCGGCGATATCGTGATCCGCTCCACCGAGGATGGAGAGGTATTGAAGCTAAAAGAGATAGCGGACATTGAGTTAGGAAAGGAGAGTTATGCCTATATCGGACAAACAAACGGTAAGCCGGGTATCTCCTGTATGGTTTTCCAGACAGCCGGATCGAATGCCACGGAGGTGAATAATAAGATCGACGCTTTTCTTGAGGAAGCCTCGAAAGACTTCCCGAAAGGTATCGAGGTCGTAAAATTGATGAGTACGAATGATTTCTTGTACGCCTCGATCCATGAGGTTGTAAAAACCTTGATAGAGGCCATTATCCTCGTTATCCTTGTGGTATATGTCTTCTTGCAGGATATCCGTTCTACGCTGATTCCGTTGGTAGCGATCGTAGTTTCCTTGATCGGTACGTTCGCCTTTATGACGGTCGCCGGATTTAGCATCAACTTGATCACTTTATTCGCTTTGGTATTGGTGATCGGTACGGTGGTGGACGATGCGATCGTTGTCGTCGAGGCAGTCCAAGCTCGGTTCGACGTTGGATATAAGTCCTCTTATATGGCTAGTATGGACGCGATGAAAGGATTAACATCCGCCATCGTCTCTACTTCATTGGTATTTATGGGCGTGTTTATCCCGGTATCGTTCATGAGCGGTACATCCGGTACATTCTATACGCAGTTCGGTTTGACGATGGCAGCGGCCGTAGGTATCTCTACCGTTAACGCGTTAACGTTAAGCCCGGCGCTTTGCGCTATCTTATTGAAGCCTTACATCAACGAGGACGGCACCCAAAAGAATAACTTCGCCGCACGTTTCCGTAAGGCGTTCAACGCCGCATTCGATTCGGTCATCAAGAAATATAAGCACGGGGTGTTGTTCTTTATCAAGCGGAAATGGCTGGCTTGGTCTTTATTGGCATGCTCCATCGTATTACTTATCGTCTTGATGAACACGACAAAATCCAGCTTGGTACCCGATGAGGATCAAGGTACGGTCTTTGTCAACGTAAGTACGGCCTCCGGAAGCTCCTTGGCTACGACTAACAAGATCATGACGAATATCGAGCAACGGATCAACCAGATTCCACAGCTTCAATCTTATTCCAAGGTTTCCGGTTATGGTTTGCTGGCCGGACAAGGTAGCTCTTTCGGTATGTTCATCTTGAAACTAAAACATTGGGATGAGCGCCCGGACAAGGAAGATAACGTACAAGCCGTGATCGGACAGGTATATGGCCGTACGGCAGATATCAAGGACGCTACGATTTTCGCCATCGCCCCCGCCATGATCCCCGGATATGGTATGGGTAACGCATTGGAAATGCATACGCAAGACAAGGCCGGTGGAGACTTAACGACCTTCTTTAACACGACCCAGCAATATCTCGCAGCCTTGCGTGAACGGCCCGAGATCGCTACGGCTTACTCTACCTTCGATATCAAGTACCCGCAATGGCGCGTGGATGTGGACGCGGCGAAATGCAAACGGGCCGGAATCACTCCGGATGCTGTTCTATCAACCCTTTCCGGTTATTACGGAGGGCAATATGTGTCGAATATCAACCGCTTCTCGAAGGTGTATAAGGTGATGATACAGTCCGATCCTAAATATCGTCTGGATGAGACCTCCTTGAATAATACGTTCGTACGCATGTCGAACGGCGAGATGGCACCGCTTAGTCAGTTTATCACCTTGACCAAGGTATACGGTGCCGAATCTTTAGCCCGTTTCAATATGTATAATTCGATCGCCGTCAATGCCGTACCGGCCAATGGATATAGCTCCGGGGATGCTATCAAGGCGGTAAAAGAGACAGCGGCCACCTCACTCCCGAAAGGATACGGGTATGACTTCGGTAGTATCACCCGTGAGGAGAACCAGCAGAGTAATACGACCATTATCATCTTCGGTATCTGTATCTTGATGATTTATTTGATCCTAAGTGCCTTGTACGAGAGTTTCCTTGTTCCTTTCGCCGTGATTCTTTCCGTACCGATGGGTTTGATGGGTAGTTTCTTGTTCGCCAAGTTCATGGGATTGGAGAATAACATTTATCTGCAAACCGGTCTGATCATGTTGATCGGGTTGTTGGCGAAGACCGCCATCTTATTGACGGAGTACGCTACCCAGCGCCGCTTGTCCGGCATGAGCCTGACCTCGGCCGCTCTTAGCGCGGCGAAGGTTCGTCTGCGCCCGATCTTGATGACCGCTCTTACGATGATATTCGGTTTGCTGCCATTGATCGTTTCCAACGGCGTAGGCGCTAATGGAAACCGCTCGTTGGGAACCGGTGCCGTTGGCGGTATGTTGATCGGTACATTGGCTTTGTTATTTATCGTGCCTTGCTTATTCATCACGTTCCAATACCTGCAAGAGAAACTACGCCCGATCCAATTCGAGCGTTCCCTTGATTGGCAGGTGCAAGAAGAGGTAAAAGAGGCCGCCGAAGAAAGAAAAGAATATTTAGATAGCAAGAAATAACCTATCCGGTTGTATATATATTGTATATGAAGAATAACATCATACTCCTTGCCGTAGCGACGCTAGCGTTGAACAGCTGCGGCATTTACAAGAAATACGAGCCTGTCACCACCCTCCCGGAGAATCTATACCGGGAGGAGATAGCCCCGGCAGACACCTTCTCCATCGGGAATATCAGTTGGCGAGACCTGTTCACCGATCCGGCCTTGCAATCCTTGATCGAACGGGGATTAGCCAATAATACAGATCTGCGGATTGCCCATCTAAAGGTGCAAGAAGCCGAGGCGGCGTTAATGACCTCCCGCCTCTCCTACCTCCCGTCGCTCTCCCTAGATCCGCAGGGCACGACAAGTAGTTTCAATAAGGCAAAAGCGTCGTGGACATACAACGTCCCGGTATCGGCCAGTTGGGAGATCGATATCTTCGGCCGGCTGACAAACGCCAAACGACAAGCAAAAGCCGCCTTGTCGCAAAGCCAAGCGTATAGCCAAGCCGTACAAACACAACTGATCGCCAATATCGCCAACCTGTATTACACCTTATTGATGCTGGATCGGCAATACGAGATCACGACAGAAACCGCCGTGAAATGGCAAGAGAGCCTTCGTGCCACCCAAGCGTTAATGGCAGCCGGCATGACTACCGAGGCGGCCGTATCGCAAACCGAGGCTACTTGCTACTCCATCGAGACCTCTGTTAAGGATCTGGAACAGACCATCCGGGAGACCGAGAATACGCTTGCCGTCTTATTGGGAGAGACACCTCAGGATATTGAGCGAGGAAGGTTGGAAGACCAATCCTTAACCCCGGATCTGGCTATCGGTATCCCGCTACAGATACTCTCGAACCGTCCGGATGTACGTAGCGCCGAGTACGCATTGGCGCAAGCGTTCTACGGGACAGCCTCCGCACGCTCCAATTTTTATCCCTCGCTACGTCTTAGCGGCAGCGCGGGATGGACAAACAGCGCAGGTAGTTACATCGTAAATCCGGGTAAACTATTACTATCGGTGGTCGGCTCCCTCACGCAACCACTATTTAACAAAGGAGCGAATATCGCCCAATTGAAAATAGCGAAAGCGCAGCAAGAAGAGGCCAAGCTCACTTTCCAACAAACCGTGCTCAACGCCGGAAAAGAGGTGAACGACGCACTTACCCAAGCCCAGACCGCAAAGGGAAAGATCGACTTGCGTACACACCAAATCGAATCGCTTGAAGATGCCGTCCGTAGCACCCAATTGCTGATGACGCATGGAAACACCACTTATCTGGAAGTGCTCACGGCACAGCAAACCCTGCTCAGCGCCCAGCTCTCCCAAGTAACGGATCGT
>ERZ1106981.51-NODE-51-length-95928-cov-8.436223_pt1 | contig 95928 bp, 67 predicted proteins | sample MGYA00403692_ERZ1106981 | MGnify/ENA primary metagenome ERZ1106981 (study PRJEB35170, sample SAMEA104062431) | human gut metagenome | biome: human gut; feature: human-associated habitat; material: faeces | place: Denmark | collected 2012-06-22 ... | reverse complement strand
CCGGCTGCAGGACCTGTACTGTCACAGATTCTGTGAATGTATCTTTAACTTTGCCGTCTACAATATGCTGAACTGTGTAGCTCAGATCCTTCGTCTGCTCGCTGTCAACATCATAATTGACCTTGATCACGGCTCCGTTTTCAATCTGTGCTGGTACTTCTGCCGGATCTGTTCCTACTTTGACATAGCCTTCATAGTTCTGATCCGCTTCCAAAGCTTCATTCCGAGCGATTGTATCCGGCTGCAGGACCTGTACTGTCACAGATTCTGTGAATGTATCTTTAACTTTGCCTTCTACAATATGCTGAACTGTGTAGCTCAGATCCTTCGTCTGATTTTCATCTACCTCAAAATGTGCTGTGTACGTTGCCGCCACATTCAAGCCGCCAACTTTATTCGGTGAGAAATGAGCTTCTGTGCTGACTTCATCACCTGATGCGTTCGTCCAGTTCACAAAATGGTATCCTGCCGAAGCCGTTGCTGTTGATCCCTGGGCTTTGCCCGTCGCCGGGCTTAATGTTTCATATGTCGGATCTACATTACCACCTGTGGTTGCTTTGTAATTGATTGTGATATCCTCATCTTCAATCCATTGCGCTGTATAAGTTGCATCTGCTGTTACTTTCTCTTGAACTGATGGATTCCAGCCGGCAAACACATATCCTGGTCTAACCGGATCATTAATTAGAGGTGTATTGCTGTTTTTACGCAAATCAGAGTAAACTAATCGTTCACTGCTTATACCACCGTTTAATACATAAGTGACGGTATATTTTTGCTCCGCAACATACTTTCCATAATAGTTTGTATTCTCAGTAATTTTTGAATTAAAATTTGCAGGTTGCGTACATGCTTCATCCGTATACCATCCATCAAACTTATAAGTATCACCATCAAATGTACGATCTTGCGTTGACGGCTTACTTAAGGTAGAAGCAGAAGTCCCTGAAGGAACAAGTATGGAATACCCTTCTTGAATATCAAATGAATCAGAACCTGGCATTTTCATTCTGAACGTTACGTTATACAGATTGTGTTCATTGATGAAAATCTGACCATCCATATGGAAAGTCGGGGTATTTGTACTTACTGTAGGGTTATAACCGTTATTTCCAGCATTAGCCCCTTCCGCTCGTACAAGCCGAATCCATTCCAAAGTATAATATCCTTCTTTTGTTTCATTTCCGCTCCCTGGCGCAGCATATTGATATGTTTTTCCAGCAACATTGATATTAGGATAATTCCCAGGATAGGTAATATTTAGACTTTCATCATACAGATTCACACCATTTGCATAGGTACCCGGTGCATTTAAGCCCACTAGCGATCCTTTTCCCATACCATTCCATATACTGTCAGGAGTTCCTGTACTCCCTATCGTTTTTCCTGGAACCAAGGAATAGAAATAAAGGTCATAACTTTTTTGTCCCGCAGAAACAACATTGACAATAAATGTTTCTGATTTATTGACGTTCCATGTGTGAGTAATCGTCACTGTTCCCGCCTTTTTTCCAGTAATTTTAGCGGTATTACTTGAAGCGTTACTAATTGTTACAGAACCTCCATCGTTAGAACGCTGGTTCCATTTGTGATTATAACTCGTCCAGCTGCCTGATCCTTCAAGATTTGCGGTCGCACCTATTTCCAAAGTGATTTCATTTCGCGCATAAGTTGTTGGCTGATCTTTATTCAGATTTTCAGAAGCTTGGAGTTCAGTCAATCCCTCTACCTCGACAGTTACTTCTTTTGCACCAATTTCAGTGTATTCCTGAGCACTTGTATCAGTTAAAGTGATTTTGAAAGTATATGTTCCATTCTTCGTTGCAATAAAGTCAACCTGACGCAAAGAATCGAGTTCATTCATAACGATTGAAGCATCATCAAGAGTCAGTTCTTCCTCGTTATAAAGAATATCTCCCATGGAAATTGACGGATTACCTAAAACACCTAATCGAATATTTGCACTTGCTTTATTTTCATTGAATATTAATTCATTAGTAATTTCAATGATATCGTTCGGATTCTCCGTCGGTTCCGTTACTTCCGGAGTTTCCGTAGCCTTAGGTTCCTCACTAACCTCCGGTGTAGTTTCTGGAGTCACAGTCGGCTCCGGAGTTTTTTCTGTTTCTTCAGGCTCATTGACCTGCGTTGCAGTTGGGTGAGCCGAAATGTTTAAAGATTGACTTGTTTCCTGGACTTCAACCGTATCGTTAAACGCGGCTCCATCCAGATCCATCGAATCAATTTCATAACCATCGTTGGCTCTGACGGTCAGGGTTCCTGGTGCGACTGATTTGGCTGCGGATACTGTCTGACCATTGACAGTAACGCTTACAGTTAAATTTACGCTATCACTCGCATCAACCCCGTTGGCGCTTGATTCAATACTGACTACAGAATCGACATCAAAGCTTTCCGCTACAACACGTATCGGCATATCCGTAAAACAGGACATCGTCATCGCTAAGACGGTCAGCCACTTTAAAACTTTGTCAAACCTGTTTGTAATCTTCATCCTCGTTCCTCCTCTCTATTTTGATCATTTTTCCATTAACGCCGACCTTCTGATTTCCTGCAATCCATTCGATTTCAGTTTCGTCGTTAATGACCGTAATGATAGCGTCTTTGTGGACTCCCGGCTCAAATTCAGTAGGCTCTGCTTTCTTCAGGATAATCGCAGTTCCCTTTTTTACTTTTAAGCCAGATTCATCCTTGTTGTATTTAATCTTGGAATGCTTGGGATTCTTATAACCCCAGGTCACTGTGTAGCTGCCATCGCCGTTATAATCAACATGGTTGACAAACAAGCTGAGATTTTGATTCTTAGACATCACAGCAGCCGCAATCACGACAACGCCGGCAGCTAAGAAAGCAAAGAACATCACAGAATCCTGATTTCTGCGGGCAGCCTGCGGTGTGGACTCATCTTCAATTTGTTCCGTTTCCGGTTCGGGTGTGGGCGAATCCGCCAAAACTCCGGTCGGACACAGGAGCAGCATGGCTGTTATAAAACTGAAAATTAATCCTTTCCGCATACACATTACCTCCAAGACACCCTTATCCTATCAATCACTGGTTATAAATCGGTTAGATTTCCAGGTTTTAACGGGGAAAGTTTCAATATTTTCTAAATTGGCTCGCTTTCCTGAATTCTTAAAAAGGGCTGTCATAAAAAAAGGAAACAAAAAAGATTGCAGAAGCTCTTTCTGCACGATATAACTACGTTATAAATAAAAAAGGAAGAGAAGGTGACATAATGAAGGGAATGCTGGGAGCGGATTTGGGCGGCTCCGCCATCAAGCTGATTTTTCACCGTAACGACGGAACGCTGCAGACACAGACCTGGTCAAAGGCAATCCGTACAGAACACGAACTAACCGAGGTGATTGCAGCCTTTCTAAAACAGGCGGACATCGCCGCTGAGGACATCGAAGGGATCGCCCTGACCGGGGTTGGAAGTTCCTTTATCCGCACCGCGATTTTAGGTAAGACGCCGATGTTGATTGACGAAATCCAAGCGATCGGAATCGGCGCGCAGAAACTTTCACAGAAACAGGACATCCTTGCGGTCAGTATGGGGACTGGAACTGCCTTTGTCCGCGCGGATAACCATCGGATCTGTCACATTGGCGGCACCGGCGTAGGCGGAGGAACACTGGCCGGTTTGGCACTGCGGTTAACAAAAACAACAGAAATCGATGCCTTTGCCCAGCTGGCTTTGCACGGCAAACTGGAAAATGTTGATCTGAAAGTCGGCGATCTGACCCAGAAAGAAATAAAAACACTGCCCTCAGACTTGACGGCAGCGAATTTCGGGCAGTTAAAAACGTTGGGCAGTCCGGCAGATCAGGCCGCAGGGGTGATCAATATGATTCTCGAAACGATCGGCGTAATGGCGGTTCTGGCACTGCGTTTGGAAAACACGAAGACGATCGTCTTAACCGGCATGCTGACAAAGCTTCCCCAGGCACAATCCGTGTTTAAACGAATGAGTCAGCTGTACGCCGTCGATTTTCGCATTCCTCAATACGCACCTTATGCCGCTGCGTTGGGAGCGATCCTGGCTAGCGAAGGGTTAGATCGTAAAAATTGAAAATAGTTACAGACGAAAGAGCGTAATTTTTGCTTTTTCGTCTTTCTTTTTTTCTGAAACTTCGCGCAAAGCAGTTCTCTCATGTTAGAATGAAACTACTTGTTTGAAAGGAGAATGAACAAATGGATTTTAAGCAGTTAATCGACGAAATCCCGGCCTATGATCATTTCATGACCGTGGATGAAATGGATGCCAGTACCTTGAAACTGGCGGAAGAATACCCCGATTTAGTGACGGTGACGCAGGAGGGAACCTCGCGGGGCAATCATCCGATCTATTGTCTGAAGATTGGCGATGGTCCGAAAAATGCCTTTATGTTCGGATGTCCGCATCCGAATGAACCGATGGGGGCGATGATGCTGGAATATTTCTCACGGCGCTTATGTGAGGATGAAGCGCTGCGCAAAGAATTAGGCTATACGTGGTATCTGATTAAAAGCATAGACGTTGACGGAACCCAATTGAATGAAGGCTGGTTCAAAGGACCGTTTACAATTACCAATTATGCCAAAAACTTCTTCCGTCCAGTCGGATCTGAACAAGCGGAATGGACATTCCCGTTTGTTTACAAAAATTACAGCTGGACCTCGCCAATCCCGGAAACTCAGGTATTAATGAATATCATTGATCGGGTCAAACCGGAATTCATGTATTCCCTGCACAATGCCGGCTTCGGCGGTGCGTATTGGTACGTTTCCGGAAATGAGCCAAGCTTGTGGGATCGCTTCTACAAAGCGGCGGAAAAACAGAATGTTCCGCTGAATTTGGGTGAACCGGAAATGGTTTATGTCACGCAGTATGCCCCAGCCTGCTACAAAATGACAGGCTCCAAGGATTCCTACGATTATTATGAAAAAAGCATGGAGCATCCGGAAGCCATGATGAGCTGCGGCACCAGTTCCGATGATTATGCTTCCCAATATGGGACTTACACATTGGTTGCCGAGCTGCCTTATTTCTTCTCACGCAAAATTGTTTCCGATAAAATCATGCCGTTTACCCGGGCGGAAGCCGCGATTCAGGGTCAACAGGTCAGCCACGATCAGATTGAAGAGATCGGCAAGATTTTAGAACCGGTTAAGCCTTGGTTTACGGATGATAATCCTTTCCCGAAAATCGTTCTGCTGTCTGTTGATAAAAATGACGCTTCCACTCAGACTCAGATTGATTATTATAAAAACACGGAGGCCTACCAACAGCCCTGCAAGGAATCAGAAGCCTTTGATTGTCTGGATATCACCCGTTTCTACACCTTGTTAAGCTGGGGGTTAAGTGTACGGGCAATCCATTATGCGATGGAACACACCGATATTGATCCGCAGCTGGCAAAGACAGCTTTGGACAAGGCTCAGGCTGGGTTTGACCGTCTGGCCGCCGCGCTGGAAAAAGATATCGACTATTCTGTGGTTCCGATCCGCAGTCTGATTGGAGTACAGTTGGAAAGCGGCATGATCGTCGCCGATCTCATCCGTTCTAAATAACATTTAAAAAAGGAAAATCGCCGGATTTTCCTTTTTTGTATATTTTTGTTTTATTCGTCAATTCCTTTGCGGCGATAGACAAGATTAAACGCCAGGGCGCACAGTACGACCCAGACGATCATCACAGCCAAGCTCATGACGCCTTCCAGACTGACTAACGGAAGACCTGATGCCTGACGCATAACCAGATCGATAAACGCGGTTGTCGGCAAAAACTGAGCGATGGCATGAATGTTCGAGTTCATCGTTGAGAAGATTGCCGGCAGCATAACCAGAATCATAAATGGCGCGGACAAGGTTCCGGTTGACATCTGGTCTTTGCACAGCAGGCCGATCATCGCACCCATAAACAACAGACTGAGCGAAGCCAGGGTCCCGCCAATCAGATACACCGCAAAGAAATCCATGGATCCTTTTAAAAGGAAGAAATCAACAATTGCGACAATCGTCATTAAAAATAAGGCAATCAGCGATTTGCTTAACAGGAATTCTTCGGCCGACACATCCGAAAGCATTAAAGTGCGCAGCGTGTTCTTTTCTTTTTCTTCCGCGACCATCATGCTTAACAGACTGATCGGGGTCATTGCCAGGTTCATGATCTGACAGATCACGATGAAGTATACAGTCGCCTCACGGTCTTTGGTCATAGGAAGAATATAACCATACATAACGGCAAACACAACCGGCAAGATCAGCATGATCAGTGTATTCTTATTGATCAGCGTCATTTTCAGATCCTTGCGCAATAAGGCAGTCATGACATGACTTCTGAGCTTCATCGTAAATCCCTCCCCGTCAGCTGCAAAAAGATTGTCTTGAGATCCGGCTCCTGCGAATGGATCGTTAACAGCTGACCTTCCTGTTTTAAGGCTTCGCGCAGCGCTTCCGCATCCTTGCGCACGCGCAGGCAGGTTCCGTCCTTGTAACGCAGCTCCACCGCATCTTCCGCATATTTTAACCGCAATTCAGAGGGCGTGCCTTCTTCTACGATATGTCCTTCATTTAAGAAAGCGACGTGATCGCATAATTCCTGAGCTTCTTCCATGTTGTGCGTCGTCAGAAAAATCGTTGTTCCCTGGCTGTTCATCTGCCGGATCAGCGCATGCACATCCTCGCTGGTTGAGGGATCCAGGTTCGCGGTCGGCTCATCCAGAAACAACAGCTTGGGCTGATGCAGGATTGCCCGCGCAAACATCAGCCGCTGCTTCATGCCGCGGGAAAGCTTCTCCGCCTTCTTATTCTGGTGTTCGGCCAAACCCAGCTGTTCAAGCACCTGCTGAATCCGAGTATCGGTTGTTTGGGAAATCCGGGCAAACAGCTTTAAGTTTTCTCTCACTGTCATCTTTTCATAAAATCCGCTGTTGTCCGTCAAGACGCCAATCTGGGAATACAGATCATTACGTCCAGGGACCACCGGCTTGCCTAAAACAGTTAATTCACCCGACTGCGGCTTGAGCTGTCCGGTCAGCAGTTTGATCGTCGTCGTTTTGCCGGCCCCGGAAGGTCCGAGAAAGCCATAAATTTCTCCCTGCTTCACGACGCAGTTCAGTTGATTCAGCGCCGTCTTGCCTTGAAAGGTTTTGGTCAGATTGGCGATGCGAATACATTCGTCCATCGTAGGTTCCTCCTTTGAATATCGGCTTTGATTATATCGGCAACAACAGCGTCTGACAATGAAATATCGACCAGCGGAGCACTGAGAATGTTCAATGGAGTCCTGAAGCGGTTAAAGATTCCACAGCCGCTTCAAATCATCGACACGTCCTTTGCTTAATGGTATGTCAACATCCGGTTGCGTCTTCAGCTTTAAGCTGTAGGAATTGCGCGTCCAGCGGATCAGTTCCTTCACCTTTTCCATATTGACTAAATATGAACGATGACAACGGAAAAAGCCATAGGCCGCGAGCCGGTCCTCCAGCTCCTCCATGGTTGAGGGCGTGATAAATTCGCTGCCGTGGACAACGATTCGGCATTTGCCTCCGACGCTTTCTGCGTAATCGATTTCCTGAGGGTCAAAAACAAGAATTTTATCTTCCAGCTTTACGGGGATTTTACCACAGGCATGCGGCTGAAACGCATCGGCTTCATTCTCCAGTTTAACCAGACTGCCTTGATCCAGCGTGTAGCCGACGCCGGGAAGCAGATACAGCAGCTTCAATGAAACGGTGGTCGTGATAATCTTGGTCGAAACAGATTGTTCCAGCCAGGCTAAAATCACCGCGCGGCTGCTTTCGTCAAGGTTTAAGAGTGGTTCTTCGATCCAGAGAACCGGCGCCTGATGCAGAATCTCCCGAGCGATGGCTAAACGGCGGCGTTGGGAATAGTCTAGTTTTTCAATCGGCGTCCGTGCCAGGGCTGACAGACGCATCGTTTCCATTACGGATTGAACCGGCAATGCCGATCGGAACAGGCTGGCAAAAAAGCGCAGATATTCCGCTGTCTTCATGTCCTCATAAAAGGCCTCCTGACGCCGCACGATGCCTAACGGACTCACCGCAAGCAGACAATCCCGAATCTGATCGCTGCCTTGATTGTCGCATTCGATATGAATTAAGTGCTCCCCGCTTTCAAGCAGCCGCTGTTTCCACGTTTCGTTCATCCGTTTTCCCGCCTTTCTGATTGTCTTATTTTACATCACATTCAACCTGTCAAAAATGAAATCTTTCTTAAATCTGACCTGAAAATGGAAGAGGGCCTTCTTCATTGAAGAAGAATCCGGCGGCAGACTTACGGACTGTCCATCTCCCCTGTGCTGCTTAACCCAAAAGAAAAGACGAACGTTGAATGAGTCCGTCAGTTCTGTCTTTCATCGTTCACAACAACGCAGAGGAAAAGTGTTCATTCCCTTTCGCTGTCTGCCTTACTTTATTCGCTTTTCAGCGTTATCGGACGGCGGTTTTCATAAGCATTTTTTATTGCCTGAATGAAATCGCCGTGCGGATCGTTCAGGGAAATCGTAGCTCCGGTGCGGACGTCTTCCAGCATCTGCTTTTCCTCATCCGTCAAAGCCTTAAACTTGGCCTTGTCTTCCTCACTCTTGGCTTCCGCCTGCAGCGGACGGCCGTTGGCATCGGTATACTTGGCAAACCAGTCCTCAACTTCCGCAATCGTCTTGCCGACAAACAGCTGTTCAAAAACATCGGCTTCACTGGCCCAGGTCCCGCTGTTAAGCTTATAGCTGTCGCCGCGTTCCCGCTTTGTTTTCCAGGTTTCAAATTCAGCTAAATACTGATCTTCACTGTCGGCGGTTTTGCCTTCAATTTTGCCGTCATGATTTTCATCGTTGTTATAGCCGCCCTGGCCCGGGAACCCCGAGAACTGCGGCATATCCGCGCCATCGTAGTTCGGCGTTGCAACTTCCAGTTCATCCAGTCTTAATGCTGTGATCCGTCCTTCGCCATCAAACAGTGCGCTGGCTACTACAGTATTGAAGCTGTAAACCGGCACTTCCTGATCATCCTTGCCCGGTCCAACGCGGCCGTTGGAAGCCAATCCCAACCCTTCTGCCGCAGCTTCTTTGACTTCCAGCGGCTGACGCATTGCATAAGCTTTTTCCAGCGCTGCGATGAAATCGCCATGCGGATCTTTCAGAGAAATCGTGGCTCCGGTACGGACATCTTCCAGCATCTGTTTTTCGTCATCATTTAAAGCATTAAATTTAGCCTTGTCTTCATCGCTCTTGGCTTCTGCCTGCAATGGCCGGCCATTGGCGTCGGTATATTTAGCGAACCAGTCTTTGACTTCAGCGACGGTTTTGCCTGTAAACAGCTGTTCAAAAACATTCATCTCACTGGCCCAGGTGCCGCTGTTGAGCTTATAGCTGTCGCCGCGTTCCCGTTTTGTTTTCCAGGTCTCAAATTCGGCCAGATACTGATCTTCACTGTCAGCGGTTTTGCCTTCAATTTTGCCATCGTGGTTCTCATCATTATTATATCCACCTTGGCCTGGGAACCCCGAGAACTGCGGCATATCCGCCCCGTCATAATTCGGCGTCGCCACTTCCAATTCATCAAAATTCAAATCCAGAATTTGACCATTCTGATCAAACAGTGCGCTCAGCACGACTTCATTAAAGCTGTAAACCGGCACTTCCTGATCGTCTTTGCCCGGCCCTAAGCGGCCATTGGACACAACCGCCAGTCCCTGATAGAGATCCGCCGCGGCGACGTCCTTCTTTGGCTCTTCCTTTTCAGCCTTTTCTACATAAGGATAAGCCTGCGGATCCAATGCATTGTTGACCGCATCCTTAATTCCCTGACTGGTGAAAGTCGCCCCGCTGACATTATCCACGTCTGCGGAATTGGCTTTGACAATGGCAGCTGGAAGCTGTTCAATCGCTTTGGAGCCAATGCCCTGGGTTTCTTCATCCCCAACAGCTTTGACCTCTGTGATCTTGCCATCTTTGCGCGTCAGGGTTACTGTAATCAATCCGCCGAAGCCATTGCCTTTCCCTTCCAGTGTTTCCGTTTTCGTTTCTGAACTGCTGCAGGCCGCTGAGGAAAGCATCAGCAGAGCAGCGATCAGAAGCATCGTCAACTTTTTCATAAATTTTCCTCCCTATGATGATTTCAGCATACCACCCGTCCCCGCTTCCGGACAGTCCTTTGCTTCACCGAGTATGGATTAGGGCAGAATCATTATCGATAAACACTAGTTTCTTTTGCTTTATACATTTTCTTATGGAGAAAGCGGTTACGGATGTCAGGCTGGAAAAGATTGAAGTAAAAAAGGAAGCAGAACTTGGCATTTTTGATAAAAATACGAACAAAGACAAAAAACCGTCGATTCAATTCACTTTTTTTCCGACATTGTTTTATGATTAATTCAGAAGCTCTCGGCCATTTATAACAGTCTGTTTAAAAGGGGAAAATGAAATTGAAGAAACAACTTCAGCTTTCAAGCACAACTTTGCTGCTCGCGGCAATCTTTTTATTGATCAATGGGTTAGGGGGAGCCTGGATCTGGCATCGGGAAGTACGCTGGATTGAAAATACTTTATCGGACCATGGCGAACACGCCGAAATCCAGCTCAACGAGGTTATGGCAGACTACACCCTTTCCTTCCAGCTGTTTGTTTGTCTTTTGGATCAGCTGATTCAGGCGCATCCCGATCCGGATGAAATCTGGAATGAATTAAAAGGAATGGATTCCACGTTAGCCCAAATCGAACAAGAAACCTTCGACAGCGTATATATGGTATATCAGGATCGTTATCTGTATAGCTGGGATACCCCTTATGCTGAATATGAAAATACAGGCTATCAGCCGCAGGCGCGGCCTTGGTATCAAAATGCGGTGAAGGGCCAGGGGGCCGTCGTCTTCACTCCGCCCTATATGAGTTATGCCAATCATTACATTCTGTCAACAATCTCACAGCTGCAGCCGGATCAGGAAACCGTCTTTGCCTATGACATCAAAATGGGCAATATCCAGCAATTAGTTCATCAGCTGCGGCAGTTTGATCAGGAACAGCTGATGATTTTTGATAACAACGGTACGATTATCGGTTCTGACCAGGAAGCGTATTTGGGCAGCGTTTTAAGCGGTGAGACGGCAGCTGCTGAAAAAGCGCTGAGACAGGCGGAAGAAGCCCGGGATAAAATCACTGAGCAGGGGCAGGCAAAGCAGAAAGCCCAGGAAGAAGCAGAGGCAGCAGCACTCTTCCTGCAGTTTCTTCAGACCAACAGCCCTGCCGTCAAACAGCTTTTGGATCAGCCGGCACAGGTGCTGCCCGTCAAAATTGATCAACGCCATTATTACGGAACGATGCAGACGGGGGAGTCCTATCACGTCCTGCTTCTGGTTCCGCTCACTTCCCTGCTTGCCCAAAGCGTGCAGGTCTGGCTGCTTCCGCTGCTGAGCATTGAACTGATTTTGGTCTACGGTTTAAGCCGGATCCGCAAGGAGCTGCATACCCGCGAGCTGCGGCAGGCCTATATTGAATTGGGACAAACCCAAAAGCGGTTGGAAATCGCCTTGAAAGCAGCCCAGAAAGCAGTGGCGATTGATGATTTAACCGGTATGATGAACGTCAAATCTTTTTGCCAGAACGTTACGGAACAGATTCAGCACATGCAGGAAAACGATCATGGGATTTTAATTTTCCTGGATGGCGATCACTTCAAGACGATCAATGATACCTATGGACATCAGGTCGGTGATGAGGTTATCAAACTGGCTTCCCAGATGATCATCGGACGTATCCGTACGATTGACTTGGCATCGCGGCTGCATGGCGATGAATTCGCAATCTTTGTTTCCAACACTCAGGATTATCAGGTGGCCCGAAAAATTGTTGAGGATATCAACACACCCTTGCTTGCCGAATCGGCTCGCCGGAATATGCCGAATATCACCCTGTCTGCCGGAGCGGTCATCGCTACGCGCAAAAGCAGCTATCCCCTTCTGGCAAAACAAGCCGATCAAGCGTTATATGATGCTAAAGCAACGCACAACGGCGGTTTTGCCCACGCTTGATCTGACCGCTCAGACCTAGAACAGTGCAGCCCGATTTTCGGGCTGTATTTTCTTTTTCCGCAGCTCGGCCGCATTGACTTTTTAAACAGCTTGACCTTCGCTCCCCTTCTTCCTGTTCCCGTTTTCCAATGCCTGTTTTGACAGCATCATATTTCATTTTTGGTTGGAGAAGCTGAACCTTACTTTTATCTTCTGAGGATTCCTCTGTTTCTCTTTCTGGCCGCTTTCCGCTTCCGCGTTTCCAACAAAAAAGCGAGCAGAGAAGAAAAACCTTCCCTGCTGCGCTTGTCCGCTTTAGATCAAAAGCAGATAACCGCTTTCTGCGGGTTTGAGTTGTTCGTCGGTCAGCGTATCCCCGACAACGTTGAGATCCTTGTCCAGAATCATGATCCGACGGCCTTCCGGAACGCTCATTGTCCCGTCAAACGGCTGATCTAGGCGGAAAGTCTGCGGATGATCCGCAAAAGCCTGCCCCTGATAAGCCGGCAGCGTATCCGTGCGCTGGTAACGATAGGAAGCCACTTCGCACAGCTCGGCCTCCCCCTGTGTAAAGAAGTAAGGATCAATCAAATCACGGCTGCCATTGCAGGGGGTGCGCAGAAAACCACGCCCGCGATTTTCTCCAGCTGGAATAAAGCTGCCGTCAAATCCGCTGCTGTACACATCGCTGCCCTGCCGGCCGCTGAACGAAGCGACAAGAATGCCTTCAAAGTCCGGCAAGGCTTCCAGACTGAAACCCGTCATGATCTCCCCGATGACTAAATCCTCCGGCGTTGGATTCACGACAACATAGCGATGATTTAAGCGCTGCTTCCAGGTTTCACTTAACGGGGCAAACGCTTTTGCCTTCATCGCCACCGGATAGCATACGCCGTTCATCTCACTCATCAAATATTCATCGCCTTGAGCTTCGGCAAAGAAATAACTGACCTTTTCATTGGCAATCCAGCGCTGGCCATCGTAGCGCAGATAGGATTCCCATGGATACGGCTTCGCTTTCAGCGGAGTTTCCTGGAAATGGGCAATCGCGCCCTGCATGGCCACGGTTGCAATCGCGCTGGGCATCAGATAGATGCCGCTGCGGGCCTCAACCACAGCTGGCGGAATTGGCTGCGCCCGCTTATAGATTGAAATCCCTTTATGCTGCAGGAGCCATTGCGCCAAAATGTGCAGCGCCGCCTGGGTCACATCGATCTTGCAGTCATGCGTTTCACTGATCGCCAGCACCGCGTTGTACTTGGGAATGATGATCAGCTGAGATGTAAACTGGAAGCTGTTGCCGCCTTTGCGCAGCACACCCTCACCCAGATCAAAATCAGGATCACTGAAGCAGACCGTATCCCAGCCTAAACCATAGGACGGACTCTTCTGATCCTGAGCTAAGAAGGAAACACCCTGCGGCTTAGCCATTTCCTGCTTGCTAGCTTCGGAAAGAATCGGATTCTCAGATAAAAACAGCTGGCCGAATTTGCACAAATCGATCATCGATGTCGTCAATCCCCCAGCGCCTTCCACCAATAACAATTCAGCGGGTTTGGCTTTTTCATGAACTAACGGAAAATCCGGATTGCGGTCCTCAATCGTCCGCGTGGAATCCGCCTGAATCGGACCGGTGATGTTTTCCCGCAGAAAATCACTGTACCGCTGTCCGCTGACGCGGGCGACGACGATCTCAGCCAGGGTGAACCCGTCGTTGCAGTAAACCGAATATTCGCCCGGTTTGGCTTTGAGATGACTGTTCGCCAGATAGTTCAGCACTTCTTCATCATAGTCGCGTTTCGTTAAAGCCGTGACAGAAAAACCTTTCCACTGAGTTCCCGGCAAACCGCTGGCATGGTTTAACAGATGCCGCACGGTGATCTTTTTATAATCTTCATCCAGCATTTTAAATTCCGGCACGTACTCCACGACCGGTGTATCCAAGTCGATCAATCCGCGCTGAACCAGCACCATCACTGCCGCCGTACAATAGATTTTGGAAACCGATGCCACATTGTAGGTACACCGTTCATCCGCCTTGATTTGTTGAGGCTGATCCTGCCAGCCTAATGCATCGGCCGCAACCAGTTCGTCCTCCACCCGCAAGGCATAGGACACAGATGTGTAATCCTTGGCCAGCGTCATTTTTAAAAAGTCTGAGGTTCTCTTACTCCATTCGCAATCCATATCTTCCACTCCTTATTTTTGTTCATTATACCGCACATCATAAAGAAAAAACACAGGGAAAGGCGGATTCCCGCGATTCCTTGTGTCTCTGATTCTAAAAATGATTGAGCTTGATCGCGGATATCCAGATTCCGCTTACCCCAAGGCGACGTCCAGAATCATCATGATCAGAAAGCCGACCATAAACCCGATCGTGCCGACGTGAGTATGTTCCCCCAGATGGGCTTCCGGAATCAGTTCCTCCACGACGACAAAGATCATCGCACCAGCCGCAAACGAAAGCAGCCACGGCATTAAACCGGCGATCTGCGAGGCTGCCAAAACAGTCAGAATTCCGAAGATCGGTTCAACGATTCCGGATAAACTGCCGTACAGAAATGCTTTAAACCGACTGAAGCCCTCTTGTCTGAGCGGCAGGGAAATCGCTGCGCCTTCCGGAAAATTCTGAATCCCGATGCCAATCGCCAACGCCATCGCCGCTGACATCAAGGCTGGATCCTGATGCTGAGCGGCCATCGCAAAAGCCAGGCCGACCGCCATGCCCTCGGGAATGTTGTGCAGCGTCACCGCCGAGACCAGCAGCGTTGTCTTTTTCCAGTTGCTGCTCAAGCCCTCCGGCTGTTTCTGTTCCAGATGCAGATGCGGAAGAAGATGATCCAGGGCAAACAGAAAGACACCGCCGGCCACAAAACCGATCGCTGCCGGAACCCAGCCGATCAACCCCATCGCTTCCGCCTCACTGATCGCCGGAATTAATAACGACCAAACCGAAGCTGCCACCATGACCCCGGCGGCAAAGCCAAGAAAGCTTTTCTGGATATTCCCTTTGATTTCATTTTTAAAGAAGAAGACGACGGCTGCGCCGGCAGAAGTTAACAGAAAGGTAAAGCCGGTGCCCAAAGCCGCGTAAGCTACTGCGTTCATAAGTGATCCTCCTGATTGTTAGTTTCATTTAACTTTATGAACTTATTGTAGAGTAGGGAGCGATGAAAGTCAATTTGGACGCTTCTTTTTGCTTCAATTCTTTCATCTTTCTTTCAGAGCGAAGGGTTTTCTTCCCACGTGATTCTTAAATGTGGTATCCTATTGAAAACAGAGTAAACTAAAGGAGCGATACCATGACCTCTGCCAAAACCCAACAATATCACGCTGTGGATGTGATGAAATTTGTCTGCGCCTTTCTCGTCATCGTTGTCCACACTTACCCCTTTTATGAAGTCTGGCCGGATTTAGGCTTTGTCACAAGCAATATATTAGGAAGAATCGTCATTCCGTTTTTCTTTATCTCGGCCGGTTATTTCATGCAGATCGGGCGCTGTCATAAGGATGAAAATTACTTCCGCAGCTATATTAAGCGGCTGATTAAGCTGTATCTGATCTGGAGTGTGATCTATATTCCGTTTGGGATGCACAAGCTGGGCAATATGATGGAAATCAGCGGAGCTTTGTGGCTGGCAGCCTTGCCGATCGCTTTGTTCAATATCGGAACCTACTTTCATCTGTGGTATATGTCAGCGCTGATTTTTGCGATGGTTTTCTGTCATCTGTTTTTAAAGAAATTTTCAATGAAGGCTTTGTTGATCCTGGGCGGTCTCTTATTTCTAATTGGATTGGTTGAAACCTATCATGGCTTAATCACCAACGAAATTCTGCTGCAGTCGGTCAACACCTACTTTTTACTGATGTTCACAACCCGCAACGGCTTGTTCTTCGGCGTGCTGTTTGTCGCGATGGGCATGGCACTGGCTGATCTGAACCAGACGAAGACCCTTCGCCATCCCTTTATCAAAGCGGCTGTAGCCTTCGTTTTGTTAGTCGCAGAAGCCTTCACTGTCCGGCATTTTCACTGGGCTTTGGATTACAACATGTACTTGATGACGGTTCCGTTTATCTTGTATTGGTTTGCCGGACTGCTGCAAACGCAGTTAAACTGGAAGCTGAATTTCAAAGCGCTGCGTGAAGCCAGCACCGTGATTTATTTCTGTCATGCGATGTTTTTGGAATTGGGTGAAATCTTACTGGGTTCTTTGTATTTAAACAACGGCGCCGTACGGTTTTTCTTTGTCTTTCCGCTGACGATGATCCTGACGGTCATCATCCGCAAATGGCTGCCCTTTCTGAAATGAACCGTTCCTTACAAAAGTGTTCGTTGAATCGATACTTTTTTCTATGACAATTTCTCGCTTTTATACTATAATGATACACGAACCTATTAAAAAGCTTGATCTGAGCCAAATTATAAACTTTCCTCAGATCAATTAATCTAAAATACCAGCAGATAGAAAGGTGGGATTGGGTGGCAAAGCGCAAGCGAAACCGCACGCGGAAAATCAAACCCTTTACGATTTTACAGAAAACCTATATGATCGCCGCGGTTTTCATTCTCGTTGGTCTGATGACCGTCTACGGTGCAGCAATGATCGTGCTGAAAGGCCCGTCGGTCACCGTCAGCAACCTGCTTACGAGCACGATGATGGAGACCCGGACGTTAAAAAGTGTTGCCCGGCTGTTTTTTTCGGAAGAGGAAATGGAAACGATCATGAACCGCAACTCCGTCAGTGATACCGATGAAATCACGGACTCCGAAACGGATTTTGTCATTGACGAAAGCAAAAAAGATAAAATCGAGATTATTGATATCAAAGGTCCGACGTATGAGGGAAAATTGATGATCGTCTACGATCCGTCGCGCATCCATCTGGCCGTCAATTCGGATTTGGGCAATGCCAATGAAGGCTACTTCGTTGAAGAATACGTCAAAGCCAACGATGCCATCGGCGGAATCAATGCCGGGGGCTTCGATGATCCCAACGGTCAGGGAACCGGCGGAATTCCTTACGGCATCGTGATTCAGGATGGCGAGCTGGTCAGCGGCGGACTGGATGATTACAATTCCGTCATCGGATTTAACGAACAGAATAAGCTGATCGTCGGCAACATGACCGGACGGCAGGCGCTGGAGTACGGCCTGCGCGATGCGGTGACGTTCAAGCCGATCTTTATCGTCAACTATGTTCCGGTTGAAGTCACGGGCACCGGCGGCGGGGTCAATCCGCGCACGGTGATCGGCCAGCGGGAAGACGGAGCCGTGCTGCTGCTGGTCATCGACGGCCGGCAGACAACGAGTCTGGGAGCTTCATATTCTGACTGCATTGACATCATGACGCAATACGGAGCGATGAACGCCGCGAATCTTGACGGCGGGTCTTCGTCGGTCATGGTCTATGACGGCAAGATTATCAACAACGTGGTTTCCATGAACGGCGACCGCAAGGTTCCGACCGCCTTTATCGTGAAATAACAGGAGGGCCTGCATGAGCAACAACGAAGAACAAAAAAAACCGGCCGCGGCGAAAAAGCAGAAGCCGGCAGGCAGCGGGACTTCCAAACGTCCTGCCCGTACCGCCAAACCGGATCAGCCGGTGAAAAAGAAGAAGAAAAAGACGGAAGCGGTGCTGCATCACAGCCCGGAAGGACATACCGGCGGCAAGCAGGAAACTACCGATCTGTGGCATCTATCCGTCGAGCGTATTCGCGAGGCTTCCGAGCGGGAGAGAAGGAAGATCAATTCTTCCAATCAGCAGTTTCTCTATTTTTTGCTCAAACTGTTTCTAGTCCTGATGATCTTGGGCAGCGCCGTCCTGTTTCTGACCTGGAAAGTGCTGGAAAATTACGAGAAGAGTACACCGAACGGAGCAATGAGCAGCTACGTGCATCTGCTTCAGGCGGAGAATTATGATAAAATCTATGAGAAATCTACGATTATCTTTACGCAGTTCAATGAAAAAGAACCGTACATCGAATATCTGAAATCCATTTACGAAGGCGTCGATTTGAAAAAAGCGGTGTTCTCAAAAAAAGCTTATTCCAACGATACGTTTTTATATTATGACATGATGGTGGACCGGCAAAAAATCGCAACGCTGGAACTGATCTACAACGAAGATGAAAAACAATGGAATGTCCGGACGGTAACGGATGCGCGCAACTTCTACATTGAAGTCTTTGGCGATGCCCAGGTCTATGTCAACGGAATCCGCCTGAATGAAAACTACATCACCGAACGCAATGTCAGCTCGGAAGCGTATTCCAACCTCTTCGATCTGAACCAGGCACCGCTGGTCACCCGTTATCACATTGACAATCTGGTCGGAATTCCCACGGTCACCACGCAGGATGACGCTCAGTACAGCGTCGTCAAGGATGCGCTGCAGGACTGCTTCTATATTGCCGATCGTCCAGGCGGAGCCATGGAAGAGGTCATGCGGACGCGGATCCGTGATACGGCCATGACCTATGCGAAATATATCTCAGAAGATACGCGCTTCTCTGATCTGCAGCAGTATTTATACCGCCGGACGAATTATTACAAAGCGATTTCCAGCTTCGTGAACCGCTACTTCTCGACGCATGATTCCTATCGTTTTGACAACATGCACATCAGTGATTTGATCAGCTATGGGGAAGACGTCGGCTTTACCGGAACGATTTCGTTTGATTATGTCGTGACGATCGAAGGTGAGAAATCCCAAACCTATTCCAATACCTACCAGATGACCTTCCTCAACGTCAGCGGCAAATGGCTTTGCAGCAACCTGGTGATTGCCAACCAAAGTCAGCCGGTAACTGAGGAGATCGAAGCGGAAACGGAATAATCCCAACAAACTCAATGAAAGTCAGCCGGGGAATCCCGGTTTTCTTTTTGGTTTTTTTACGCAAAATAAAAAAGCGGACAGTGCCGCTTACTTATAAACTGAATTTCGTTGATCTGACTTATTTAATGATTTCGCCCATTGCTGAACCCGAGATCGCTGCCGCATTGGCTTCATCCGTATCAATATGCATCGCTAAAGCATATTTCTCAGAAACGCGGACAACCGTATCGCCGAAGGTCAGGCTGCGGCCATCCGTATCAATCTTCACAGAAACAATCTGGCCGTTTGTGACGCCAAACTTTTCCGCATCCACCGGTGTCATGTGAACATGCCGTTTCGCAGCGATGACACCTTTCGTGATTTCAATGGAACCGGCTGGACCGATGATCGTTACACCCTGTGTTCCTTCAATATCGCCGGACTCCCGGATCATGGCTTTTACGCCCACCGTACGGGCATCCGTCAAAGACAGCTCAACCTGGGTTTCAGGACGGGTTGGTCCGAGAACCGACAGCTTCATTTCGCCGCGTTCTCCCTTGATTGTTACCTTTTCATTCGAAGCGAACTGACCTGGCTGGGACAGCTCTTTCTTTACAGTTAATTTGTATCCTGGACCGAACAAAGCTTCAACGTCGGCATCGCTCAAATGGATGTGACGGGCAGAAACTTCAACTAATACTTTTTCTTCTGACATAATTTTACTCCCTCTTTCTTTCATGTTCATTATAGTCAATTTCATAAGCTTCGGCAATGGAATTGATTATTTTTTGGTCAAAATTTCGCCGATGATTAATCCGTTGGCCGCCGCTTGGGACAGCGACCGGGTAAAGCCTGCGCCATCCCCCAAAGCGTAGATTCCAGGGCAGTCTTTAATTTCAAAGTTGACACAGTCCGGGCGGGCGGAATAATACTTGCATTCCACGCCGTACAGCAGCGTATCATAGTTAGCGGTCCCCGGCGCCACCTTATCCAGAGCGTGCAGTGTTTCAATGATATTGTCCAGCTGACGCTTCGGCATGCACAGGCTTAAATCACCTGGCACAGCGTTGAGGGTCGGACGGACCGTCGACTGCTTCAGCCGCTTTTCATCCGTCCGCCGGCCGCTTTCCAGATCGCCTAAACGCTGAACAAGCACGCTGCCGCCGGAAATTTTATTCGCCAGCGAAGCGACGTAACGGGCATAATCAATCGGGTCGTTAAACGGTTCGGTGAAGCGGATCGTGCAGAGCAGCGCAAAGTTGGAATTGTCAGTCTTGCGTTCCAGTTCTTTATAGGCGTGGCCATTGACCGTCAAAACTCCGTCGGTATTCTCAGTGACGACTAGGCCGCGCTCGTTAAAACAGAACATCCGCGTCGTATCCCCATAGGCTTTTGACCGGTACAGAATTTTAGGCTCATAGATTTTCTTGGAGAAATGCTCCCATACCATCGCTGGCAATTCAACCCGCACGCCGATATCAACCTGATTATTGGCGCAGGCCACCCCGTTGCGTTTGCACCAGTCCAGAAAAACCCGACTGCCGGCACGGCCGACCGCAAAGACGATTTTCTCTCCCTTGACACTGTACTGTTGCCCGCGATGCGTAAAATAGACTTCGTGTGTCTGCTTATTCACATCCGTGACCGTACACAGCGTTTCAATCTGGACGCGCTGCTTTAAGTCATCGACCAGATTCTGCATCGTTTTTAAGTTGGCGTCTGTTCCTAAATGCTTTAACTGCGCCTGCTGCATATGCAGATCGTAGCGCAGGCAGAGCTGTTTCAGCTCATCATTGGGCACAAAACGTTCCTTTTGCGCCCCAAAGTGCATCAGCACCTGATCTGCCTGTTCGATATAATCCATGACTTTGGCGGGTTCCATGAATTCCGGCAGCCATCCGCCGTATTCGGTGGAAATGATATACTTGCCGTCCGAGAATGCCCCCGCGCCGGCAATTCCCTCCATGACTGCGCAAGGCTCACATTTCAGACATTTTTCGGCCTTGCCTGAAATGATCGGACACTGACGGTGTTCCAAATCCAGTCCTCGTTCCAGAAGCAGAACCGACGCTTTTGGATCCCGTTCGGCAATGCGGTAAGCGCACATTAATCCGCCGATGCCGCCGCCGATGATCACGACATCATATTTGTTGTTACAATTCAAACCCTGATTCCTGCCTTTCTGTATTGACCTTTTCCCGCTCTCCATTTTAGCACAAAAAAGCAGGATTCCCAACGTTTGTATGATATAATAGGAAAAATTGGAGGAAAGAAAATGATTCTTGAAAAACAGCTGAAAGGAACACGCGCTAAGCGTCCGGTGATCATCTTCCTGCATGGCTTTGGAAGAAAACGGACAGGTGAGCTGGAGGCTTTCCAACAAGCGTTTGAGAATGATTATGAGATCATCATGCCGGAGCTTTTTGATCCAGAGGACCCGAAGGATTCCAATGGGATTTTATGGGCGAACCGGGCCCTGCATGTCGTTGAAAAAGAATTGCTGAAACAGCGCCGGGTCATTCTGGGCGGGTTCTCAATGGGCGGTGTCATCGCCAGCTGGATCGCGTCGATGCTTCCGGTGGAGAAGCTGATTCTGATCGCACCGGCCTTCGATCTGATCAATCTGAAGAATACCGGCAATATTCTGACCTCGCTGATCACTCACTTCACCCATCTGGAATCACCGCAGGAAATCGCCAATTTTAATGGTCTGCCGGCAAACTTTTTTCAGACGCTGATCGACGTTGTCGTACAGTTTCGGCCTTATGCTTCCCGCTTATCCTGTCCCGTGCTCTTGATTCATGGTTCCCAAGACGGCATCGTTTCACCGCAAAGCTCAAAGATTGCCTTCTCCCGCATGCCTTCCGCTCAAAAACAGATGTTTGTGATTGAAAACGGACATCATGTCATGTTTGAAGATGAAGGTGTCTGTCCGGAAGTTCTGGCCTTGATCCAATTGTATCTGAACGATCAGATCGTCATCCGAAATGAGGAAATCTTGGAAGAACAACCACCCCAAGAAGAAAAAGCAGAATAAACCTGAAATCTGATCATTCAAACGTGAGCGTCGTCTTCGTTTGCTGAAATCAGATTTTTTTCTGTTTTAATTTATTGCGAAATTATTACAATTTAATGACAAATTTCACACAATCTTCATAAATTTAAACTATACTTTTTTTCATGAGGTGAATGGAAATGAAATTTGATCGATCTTTTTGGTTGCGGATTCTGCCTTGGGGATTGTTTGGCGCGGCCTTGATTTTCTTGGCTGTTCAGGGTTTTTCCCCGGAAGAAGCAGCTGGCTGTGCCGTAAGCATCAGTGCCGACGGCACTCATATCGGAGATTTGCTGACGACCAGCGATTTGGAAATTCAGATCAACGGTTTGCCACTAAATGTGGATCTTTCCGAAACGGCGCCGTTAGTTGCACCGTTGTCCTTGAGCCGGGAAACGACCAATATTCTGACCTGGACTTCCAGTGACAGAAATCTGCAGATCAGCTGGAATGGTCAGAAGCTGACCTCCCCCGCCGCGATTGAAGTGGAAACCCTCAGTCCGCAGCAATCCTCCGTTCTCACGATCCGCAAAGGCGATTGTCAGCGCCATGTCACCGTGCAGCTGCTGCCGGACAGCTTCCCGACGGTGCAGTTTACCGGTCACAGCCCAAGCGGCGGGGATTTTTATGGAGATCTGATGAATGATGACGGGGATTCCTATATCTTTAAAATGGATAACGACGGACAGCTGTTGTATTACTACCGCGGTTTTTATAATAAGAGCGGTTCAGTAATGAATTTCCAAAAGCATGAATTAGACGGTGTCGTCACTTATTCCTTCTTTGAACCTTCGGCCGATATTTCCGATCATTTGTTGTATATGGGCGTACAATATGGTCACATCAATCTTCTCGATGATCAGTATCAGCTGATTCAACAGATAGAACTTTTGCCTTCTGAACATCTTCCCGCAGGCGGGATGTGTGAGAACCACGAGTTTTTGATGCTCGGTGAAAACCATTATCTGCTTACCGGTTCTGTTGATCAGAACCTATGGGTTTCCAGTGAACAGCGTTATGTTCGGGTAAAAGCAGCCTTGATCCAGGAAATTCTAAACGGTGAGGTCATCTTTGAATGGTGCAGCAGCGATCATCCGGCCTTGTTGAAACAGTCGGTAGAAAACAATGATTATACCAATACCAATGATACCTATTACGCTGCGGATTATGCGCATATCAACAGTCTGTGCGTAGATCCGAATGACGGCAATCTGATCGCCTCCTTCCGTAATCTGGATGCAGTCTTAAAGATTGACCGGCAAAGCGGACAGATTCTCTGGACATTAGGCGGGCTGGGTGATGATTTCGGGTTGGAGGAAGAGCAGCTTTTCTCCCGCCAGCATTATGCCAAGCTGATCGACGAACATACCTTGCTTCTGTTTGATAACGGCAATGCCCAGGAACAGACGCGGATTCTGGAATTTCAGTTAAATGAGAAAAATCAATCGGTGATCACATGGAAGGAAATGATGGTCGATGGAAAATATTCCTTTGCGACCGGCTCGGTGATGAAAACCGAAGCTAACACCTACGTCATCGGCTGGGGCACGGGCAGCGTACATTCGCTGATGAGTGAGATTGACTTTGACACCCGCGAAGTTGTGGCGGAGATGATTCCGGCCTATGGTCAATACAGCTACCGTGTGGTGAAGTTCCAGTAATGGATTGAGATAAGCGAAACAGAAAAGACGGGAATGCGTTGCCGGAAGGAGATTCCGGAACTGATTCCCGTCTTTTTGATGTGATCATGATCTAATTTTGAGATGGAGCTTCGATTCCATCAGGCTCAGAAACAGCGTCTTCAGCCGGCGGATAGGCTTCCAGCAGCCGCTGCAGTTCCTTTTCCGTCAGCGGGGTGGCTGAGCCATGACGAACGTCTTCATTCGGCAAGGTATACTCCGACTCATCCAGCCAGCGCAGATCGCTGTTCTCTCCCAGCGTTGAAAACTGAGCGACATGGAAGGTTCCGTATGGATAATAGTCCTCATACAGGTAGAAGGAATTTTCTCCATTCACCGGGAACACAAACGGGCCTTCCATAAAGCGCAGCGGAAACAGGAATTCCTGATCATAGGCTTCACCGAACAGATTGGATAACGCCTCTGTGGAAGCGTAATAAATCGTCTGCGCAGCTTTGCGTTCATCTTTGTAAAACAGCCAGTACTTTCCCTGCGTCTGCAGGACGGTTCCGTCGATCACCGTATAGCCCGGCTTAAAGAAATTGCCCGGATAACTGTAATGCTCGAAATCCTTCGTCGCGACATAATACAAGGCGCTCTCATCCTTTTCCGTCGGATCTGAGAAATAGATGTAATACAAGTCCTGCTCGGGATCATAGCTCATTTCTGGCGCCCAAGCCCGGGTTCCGCTCATCTTAAGGAATGGATCCCATAATGAAACGGAAACAAGCTGATGATCGGTAAATGTCACCAGATCAGTACTGCGCCAAAGATAAATATCCGGATTGTCAAAGCCTTCGGTAGCCAGTACCACAAAATCACCGGATTTATCCCGTCCGATAAACGGATCACGGATGCGGCCGTTACCCAGTTCGGACGTCAGTACAGGCTGGCCTTGATTGAGATCTGTCCAATGCAGGCCATCGCGGCTGTAAGCCAGCTTGCCGCGCTCCTCGCCCAGCTCTCCATTAAAGTAGGAAAGCACGTAGCCGGTAAATTCATCCAGCACCACAACGTCGCGCTCGATCGTTTCGCTGAGTTGTTCCTGACGGAGGGTTACCCGCAGCCTAGCCTTCACTTTCTCGGTTGGCTCTGTTTTGACGATCCGATTCTCCCGCAGCTCGATTCCGCCGCTCAGCACCGTCCATTCCAGTTCGGATCCGTTGGCCGCCGAGGCCGGCAGCACATCATTCTCGTTCATCAAGGTCTGAAAGTCGTTATTGACTGCGATTTGATCCCGCTTTAATCTTGTTTCCGGGGAATCCGCGAGGACGTGGAAGACAAAATCCTTGGTAAAGGTCTGACCCTGATGCTCCACATGGGCGGTGATCGTCACGGTCTGATCCCCCTGAGCCGTTGTCGGTTGGGTCAGTTTGCCCTGATCCGTAATGATTTCCGGCTTATCGCTGGTCCAGCTGAAATACAAATCCCGATACGGATTTTCACCAAACCAGAGATTACCTGTTAAATCATCCATATTGCTGAAATGGAAGGTATCCAGTACGGCTTTCGGATAGAACCGATCAAATTCAGCAGCCACTTCCTCCGCCGTCCAAGCTTGATTGATAATCTGAAAATCCTGGAATGCCCCTTCCGCCTGCGGGTCATTGTAAATCAGGCTCTTGCCTAGGATCAGCTCCTCGCTGCGCAGCTGTTTGACCTGCTTGGCGACATGGCCGGATGCGGTTTGCTGGCCATTGAGATATAAGGTCACCGTATTGCCTTCCTGCGTCAGTACGATATGATTATAAATCCCGGTTTCCACCGTTGCTTCTTGATCTGAAATGACCCGGTAGGCTTTGTTTCCGGATTGGATGGAATAGTTCAGCCCGCAGCGCTCTCCGGTTGGATTGCCGGAGGTCGCCAGCTGCATCACATGCCGGTCATCCCGTCCCATCGAAAGCAGGGTTGTCCATTCAAAATTGGCCTCCGGTTTAAACCAGAAGGAGATCGTAAAACTCTTGGAATTGCGCAAAATCTTAGACTGCATGCGATGTTCTGTTTCTGCGCCAAGACGATAGGCCTGAGCGTCAATCCCTTCATCGCTGAACAAAGCCGGATCACTGGACGCATAGGTTTCCAACTGATCCTGAATCAACGTCGTGCGGCAGCCGCATAACAACCCCGCAAGCAGGCAAAAGCCGCACAGCCACTGAATGATTTTTTTCATGCCTGCACCTCTTTGCTCTGATTCATCTTGTGCCGGATTAAACGCCATCCGCGCTGAATCAGCTTGCGGAAGGAAGCATAGGAGAACCAGTAAACAATCGTAAACACCACAAACACAATCATGCCCAGAATGACGCAGCCGATCAGAAAATGCAGAGTTGATGAGGTGACAAACGCCTGCTGCGTCTGCCAGCCGGCATAGGCCGCCGCTCCGATCAAGACCGCCACGGCCAGGCGGGAGAACACCATCTTATAGTAACGCAGCGGATTTAACCGGAATACTTTTTTATAAACCAAGACCGGATTATAGAGGAAATCCACGGTCCAGTTCGTCAGCATCGTCGCGGCCAAGACCCCCGCAATGCCTAAGGGCTGAATCAAAACGATCGACAGCACAACCTTGGAAATGGCCAACAGATAAGCGTTGTTTTTGGCATCCTTAAACAGGCCGTTGGCATCGCGGCAGATGATGATCGGCTCACGCATCGTCATGTAGAAAATATTGATCGCAAATAAGAAGGCGATCAGGAGGGTCACCGAATATTCCGGCCGCATCTTCATCCAGATCAGCACGAACCGCCCGATCACCACAAAGATGCAGACCCCGATGATCGAAGCGATGTAAACCGCAAAGTTGAAAAACTCAGTAAACACGCTGTAGGAATCCGCACCGGAGTCATTGAACAGATTGCCGAAGCTGTTGATCGGCGAGGTGATCGCGGAATTGATGATCTTCGATACCGATTCCGTCAGATAACTGTAAGATCCGTACACGCTGGTCATCGTGTAGCCCATGAAAAAGGTGATGACCAGATTATCGGTATTGTTGGTGGCCAGCGTCGATAAACGCTGAATAATCGTATATTTTGCGTTCTTCTGAAAAGCGTCATCATACGCCAGCTGCTTATTTTCCTTCAGCCACGGATAGTTTTTCAAGGCAATCCGGCGGGCGATGAAGTTGGCGATGAACACCTGCAGCCCTTCGATGAGGAAGATATAGACATACGGCAGTTTCAGCAGGATGACCCCGACCATCAAGACCATCCGCAAAATCGCAATCGTCTGAATCCAGATATTGATTTTGTACTCCTTTTGATCGGCGATGATAACAAAATTCGGTCCCATCAAAAAGTAAGACAAACCAAAAGGAACACAAAGGATCAAAAACATCGTGACCGTTTCGCCATATCCCAATGGAGACTGGGCAAACATCGGAAATAACAGCGCCGTCAGCGCGCCGACGATCAGTACCGCCATGCCGGTGAAGCGGAATACCTTGACCGCACCGTTATAAATCGACAGCACTTTGCCGCGGTCATCCTCGGCCAGCGGCTTAAACAACAACTGACGGAAAGCCAGCGAATAGCTCAGCTCAAAGACGTTCAGAAAAGTGATCACATTCATGATCGTCAGCTGCAGGCCGTTGAGGTCGCTGCCATACAGATCGATGAACATCCGCACCTTGATAAATCCGAAAATCGGAAGAGCCACGCTGGTGATCAGACTCACCAAAAAATTGTAAAATGAATATCTTGTACGCATAAGCTCCTCCTTTCTTAATGAATCACTCGCTTATAAAGCGGCAGCGTCAGACTGCCGAAGGTTTTTAAAAACAACTGATCTTTCCATCCCAGATATCGGATGTACGGATTCTTTTTCCAGTGGGGATAGAACTGCTGCATGACGGTATCGCTCATCGTTTTCAATTCTTTTGTTAACGGTGAGCGCAGAAAGCGGAACATGCCGTACAGCCGCAGATGCTCAATATGTAAATATTCCAGTTCATCGTGATATTGTTCGCTGCATCCCATCGCCGCGAACTGATCGCGAACCTGCTTCATCACGGGGAAGATTTCCTTCAGCCGCTCGCTTTGGGTCACCGACATAATTGAGCCTTCGCGCTGGCGGTAATGAATCCGCGCGGCATGCTGAATCCCAATCTTTTGACATTGGGCGAAAATCGGCATCGTCACCGGGATATCCTCATACCAGGTCCCGATTGGATAACGAAACTGCTGCTTCGTGAAGAAATCAGCGCGGTAGAGCTTGTTCCAGGCAAACATCGGCGACAGAAAGGCTTGTTTGACCGGACTTTCAAAGGCATGCGGATTCAGTCCCGGCATGATCCAGGACGACTGTCCGTTTTCATAAAAGTATTCGATGTCGCTGACCACTACATCCGCGCCCTGTTTCATCACTTCTGCCATTTGGGCATAATAATCCGGATCCGCCCAGTCGTCGCTGTCTAAGAAAGCAATCCACTCACCTTCCGCTTTGTCCATCGCAAAGTTGCGGGCATCGGACAGGCCACCGTTAGGCTTGTTCAGCTGCGCAAACAGGCCAGGAAAGCGGCGGACATAGTCGGCGATGATCTGGGGTGAGGTATCGGTCGAGCCGTCATTCACCACCAGAACCTGTAAATTCGGATAGGTTTGGGCTGCCAGCGAATCCAGACATTCCGGCAAATATTTTTCCACGTTGTAAACGGGAACAATGACAGTTATTTTCGGTTCCACAGCGATCCTCCTGTTTCATGCAATAAGTATATCATAAACCACTCCCGGCCGTTCGTTTTTTTCGTGTGTGAAGCAAGCCGACGAAAGCCATTAGAGCGCCGGCCGCGCTCACCGCTAATCCCAGCGTCAACCCCCGCGGCCAGAAATGCAGGGTGATCTCATGGGTACCCGCCGTCAGCGGCAATTCAATAAACGTGTTTTGAAAGACTTCAATCGGAACTGTGTTGCCGTCGATTTCAGCCTTCCAGCCTTTGTCAAACGGGATCGTTGTCAGCAGCTTCTGCCCTGCTTCAGCCTGAACCTGCATCGTGATCGTTGAACCGTGGATCTCGATGTCTTTTGCGCCCTGCTTTTGAACCTGCGCCGCCCACTCAGCCAGCGCCGACAAATCCAGTGAGAATACCTCAGCCTTGCTCAGCCGCAGCAATTCATCGCGGACGACCAGCTGAACAAGAATATCCTCACCGGGAGCATACGCGCCGAGGTACTGAGCGCCGGCATTGTAGCCGGTATGATCATCAAGGGCATAATTCTGATTGATCCACAGCTGATACCACGTTTCATCCGTTTCATAGGGCAGCTGCAGGTAGAGCGGATCTTCCCCGTTCAGGGACTGTGTGTAAATCGCAATCGAAGTTTCCGCATCAGGACGCCGAGCCACGACTAACGGCGAACTGCTCAATTCATCGCCATCCCAGACAAACAAATCAGGATCCTTCAGCGGAGTGATGATCGGCTCTGCGCCGCACAGCCGCGCCAGTTCATTCTGTGCTAAAATTGTCGTCGTCTGCGGAATCGGGGCATCACCATGATCTTCAATCACAAACCCCAGCGGCAGCGCATACGGATTTTCGAGAATTTCAAAGGTGGATGTTTCAGCGATTTTCGAGTAGTGATCGGCCTGCGTCTGGACATGAATTTCGCCTTTTTCCCGCAAGAGATAGCGAAGGCCGAGAAACGCGTCGAGAAACAGCGTCGTGCCCTGGTAAGTGCTGCCGAACATCCGATGACTGACGCCGTAGTGTTCAAGAAAATCGCTGACCTTCTTATCATAGGTCGACGAATAGTGAGAAATACCCGGATAGTTATAGCCCAAACCTTCATTCTGGTTGCGCATCGACAGATTTTCGATGCGATAGCCGGACTCAGACTCAAAACTAGCTAAAGCTTCCTGCACCTCGCTTTGATAACCCAGAACTTCCTGGGCTGAAGCATAGCCATCATAGACGTTATCGTGATCCAAAGAACGGAAGGCCGCCGTACAGGACAGCGCCAATTCCCCAATCACAACTACCGCCAAAACTTTCTGGAATCCATAAACAAGCAATGCCGCGATCACCATAAGGAGTCCAGCCGCGGCCAGTTTCACTGGCAGCGTCATCGTCGTATTGCAGGCTAACAGAATCAGACTGAGCGCGCTGCCCCAAAGCAGCGACCGCTTATCCCGGCTTTCCCAGACCTGCGCCGCCGTCACGATCAGCCAAAAGACGATCACAAAGCTGAACCGGGATGGAAAACCATAGGGCATGGAAAGAAAATGCCACAGTTTGTAGAACGGCGTGATCAGCACGGAGGCGGCAAACAACAGCAGCGTCAGCCCATCGACAACTTTTTTCCGCCTTGATCGGGATCGTTGAAAAAACGAAGAGAGAACTAAGATCAAACAAAGCAGTCCGGCATAATCAAACGTGATTTCCTGCCCCAACGTAACCGCCGGGACAAACGGGAAGGCATTGTTCAGCCCGATCAAGCGCTCCATGCTGAATGAAGGCAAAACCTGCGCCGGCTGAACAAGGCGGTTATTGATCACGGAGAGAAAGCTGGGAATTAACAGCCAACCATTGCAGGCTAAGCCGATTCCCATCCCCCACAGACCTTTTTTCAGCACAGTAAAAAAAGAAACGGCGGGTTTCTCGCTGAAATAGCGGGCCAGAACAAACAGGCAGGCAAACATCAGACCCATCAGCGCGGTGTAATAATTGGAAAAGACGCTGACAGCTACTGCCAAGGTAAACAGCTTTGCCGATTTTCCCTGCAGAATCCGCTCGACTCCCCATAACAAGATCGGCAGCCATATCAGACCATCCAGCCACATCACGCATTGAGAATAGGCGATCGCCGTCCCGCTGAAAGCATAGCCCAGCGCAAACAGACCATGAATGCGGCGCTGTCCAAAGCGTTGATCCAGATAGATCAGCATGGTCATGCAGCACAGACTCAGTTTAATCAGCGTCAGCCCGCTGATGGACAGCAGAATGGCCTCTTGGGGCAGCAGGGCAAAAAGCAGCTGCAGCGGACTGGAACAATAATAGGAAAAAATCGGAATAAAACTGCTGCCCATCCCCGCAGCCGATGCATAAGTCAGGCTGTTTTGTCCGGTGACAATGGTATGCAGATATTTGAAATATTCGACATACTGAATATTCAAATCATTGATCAGCAGGGAGCGTCCGCCAAAAGGAACAAAGCCCAGGACGGCGAAAATCCCGCACAGCAGGACGAACGTACCCAGAAACGCGAACAGCGGCCGGCGGCTTATTTTCAGTCCGCGCATTCCGCTACTCCTTGACGAAGGACTTCACCCAGCGGCGATAAACCGGATGCGAAAGTAAGGAGGTCAGGACAAGCTTATCCTTCAGCCGTTCCCGATTTCTGGTGTAGCCAAAGCGCTCCATCCCTTGAAGGATTGCTGAGCGATACGGCATCAGCTTTTTTACTAAACCATACAGAACTTCCGCATGCGCCTGTTTTTCCTCCGGCGTGCCCTTGATTCGGCGCAGCTGATAGAAGGAGAATTTGTAAGCTTCAAAAATCCGATAGTAAAATAGATCCGGCACATCCGAACAGTTTTTTGCCTGATCCAGTATCGTGGAAAAGACCTGGGCGTGCGCGTCGATCACCTGCGGTTTCAGATCCGTCATCGTGTTGCCGGCCCGGTCGATCAGATAATATGCCAGCGCTTTATCTGTATACACCACTTTTTCAGCATTCAACAGACTGATATAGAACAACAGATTGTCGGTGTAGCCGATTTTATGCGGAAACTGAATCTTCTCGGCTAAGCTGCGGCGATACAGTTTGGCATGCGGCGAGGGATCGATGAAGAAGAGATTTTCAAATTCATCGGTTCCTTTTTGATAACTATGACCGGGCTGCAGTGTTGTAAACTTGGTGTTGTAGGCTGGATCATAGGTCTGTTCATCACTGTCGGAATAAATAAAATTCTTGCCGCCGATCACCATATCGGCTTGATTGGTGTCAGCCAAACTGACCAAGGTTTCCAACGCATTGTCGGCAAGATAATCATCCGGATCACAGACCAGAAAATACTCCGAGTCCAATCGGGCAATCGCCATTTCCAGAACTGAACCATATCCGCCGTTTTCCTTGCGGATCGCCACGACTTTCTCTGGATAAGCTGCGGCATAGCGGTCAATGATCGGCTGTTCGTTTTTCGGCGAACCGTCGTTAACAGCATAGATGACATAGTCGGAATAGGTCTGACGCAGCAGGGAATCCAAACACTTGGCAACATATTCTTCTACATTATAAATGGGTACGATGATGGTAACTTTACTCATAGTCAGCTTCTCCTTTATTTCATGGTTCAAGGGCTTAGCGACGAAGCAGGCTGCGGGTGCGCAGATAGGCTTTCAGTGCCTGCGGACGCATGTAGATCCAGTCATTTTTCTGGCGGTTGATCGGATACCGGCACTCCGGATAATCCGGGAACTGGGTATGAATGAAGGCAAAACAGGCGTCAATGTATTCATCGACCAGCTTTCGGTCTTTCACAGTTCGGGTTTTCTTCAGATTTTCAATAATGTTGACGCAGGCCAGGTATTTGAGTTCTTCATAATATTGATCAAAAACCCCTTCTTCGCGATAATAATTCATCGTTTCCTCTGCCATGTTCAGAATATGATAAGCCTTTTTGTTAAACGACTGAGTGATATTGCCTGGACGGTCAGCCAAGTAATCATACAGCGGCTCATTGACGAAAGCGATGGATTTGGCTTTCAGCAGCAGCTTGTATGTCGTTCCCAGATCTTCATACAGATAACCGACCGGATAGGTGATGTTATTTTCCTGAAACAGGGAAAGCCGGTACATCTTGTTCCAGGCCGCATTGAGAATGCGGGTAATCATCTCCGGATTTTCCTTTAGGGTATAGGTTTTCTCATCACTGTAGCGGTTGGCGATGACTTCTTTCGTCTTGGTTTTCATAAAGTATTGATAAACGTCAAAAATGACCAGATCCGCCCCTGTTTCATCGAGCTTGGCGGACGCTTTTTCCAGTGCCTGCGGCTCAAGAAAATCGTCTGAGTCGACAAACACGATATAAGGCGACGTGGCAAACTTCATGCCGTAGTTGCGGGCATCTGACAGTCCGCCGTTGGGCTTTTCCAGCACTTGAATGCGGGAATCCCGGTTTTTATAGATGTAAAGCAGTTCATTGGAATGATCGGTTGAGCCATCGTCCACACACAGGATCTCAATATCCTGCAGAGTTTGATGGATTAAAGAATCCAGACATTTTTCAAGATAATCTTCAACATTATAAACGGGTACAACAACGCTGACTTTACTCATGAGCGGTTTCTCCTTTGCGATGATTTATCACTTTGCGGATCAAGTTCATATGGAAATCGTCCTTCATCAACGTCAGCAGACCAAAATAGACGATCACGCCGGCAGCGATCTGAATGAGATTGGTCGTAAAACGCGGCCCCATGGCTTCCCCGATAAAATGAACAGGAAGCATCATGAACAGGGAGGCGATGACATATTTTGTCACTTCCCGGACCCGGAAGCCGAGATTCAGCTGTCCCCGAATCGAGAGCCATTGCGTAAACGTCACCATAAACTCAGCGATGACGGAGCCGGTAATCGCGCCAAACGCCCCGAGCTTCGGCATCAGCAGAGCGTTCAGGCAGAAATTCGTCACGGCCCCGATGATGACTGAACGGGTATATTCCTTCGTTCTTCCCACCGGCAAGAGATACTGCGTGCCAAACACATTGCTTAAGGAAATAAACAGGATGATCGGCGTCGTGAAGATGATCAACGGCGTGACAATCTGATAGGTTTCATCCAAAAACCATCCAATGAAATACGGGATCAGCGAAATAATGCCGGCAATCATCGGAATCGCCAGATACAGCGCCATGCGTAGAGTCGTGCGCAGAAACCGCAGCACTTCCTCATCCTGTCCTTTGGCATGAATGTTGGCGATGCGCGGCAGCATCACACTGCCGATCGACGTGATAAAGAACAGAAACATTTTAATGAATCTTTGAGCCTGATTGTAAAAACTGACATGGCTGACATCGGCATACAGATATCCCAGCATAGAAACGTCCAGCATCGTATATACACTGGTCGCAATCTGCGGAATGAACAGCATCAGATTGGGTTTAAAATGCTTTAGGACATCCTTGAAGTGAATCGGCGTCCACCGGACGTATTGTTTAAGCTGCGTCCACATGATCAGCTGACCGAGAACTCCGGAACCGGCGTTGATAATGATGAACAAGCCGAGATCAGAAGGCTTTTTGACAAACGCAAAAATCAGAATGATACCCAAGATCTTCACGATCATGTTGCGGATCGAAGCGGTTTTAAAATCCTCGACGCCATAGAAAAACCACGTGATATCGAGCGCTACTGACAACAGTGAAATCGTTTGAATCGTAGCGTACAGCCTCACGTTATCGCCAACGGTAAACAAGTAGAGGAAATAGACGAGCGTTGAAACGCACATGCTTAAAAACTGCATCGTAAAGATTTCAAAGAAGGTCTTTGACATCTTGATCTGATCGTCCCGCACACGCGCAATTTCGCGGTTGCCGTAAATCGAAACGCCCATGATGCCAAACAGCACGAACCACTGCACGTTGCTGCCGGTCCAGTCGCTGATTCCCAGCATCGTCGCCCCCAGCGTTCGGGTCACATACGGCACGGTAATCATCGGCGCTAAGACGACTAAGAGCTGATATAAAATATTATAGAAATAGTTTTGTAATATCTTTTTATCCATAAAATCACCTTTATTTAGTATACCATGAATAGAAGAAAACTGCGAATTGTTATCGCAGTTTCCCTGAATTAAACATTTGCAGCGCCTTGGCGACAATGGCATCCATGTTGTAGTACTGATACTCAGCCAAACGGCCCAACAGATGCAGATTGTCAATGCCGCGGATCAGATCGCAATAGGCTTGATACTGCTTCCGGCATTCATCCTGCGCAATTGGATAATACGGAATATTCCCTTTTTCCGCATCGTGGTGATAGGTCAGCGGGTATTCAACCGCGATCGTTGTCGCTTCTGGTTGTTGGTCAGCCGGCATCAACAGCTTGTACTCCGTAATCCGGGTAAACGCATTCTGTTCTGCCGGAGTTGGATAGTTGACAGTCGCCGCCTCCTGATAGGTCTGGGCATGGCTTTGAAGATCAAATTCCAGGGAACGATAAGGCAGCTCACCTAATGGATAATCAAGCAGATCGTCAATCGCTCCGGTGAAAATCACCGGTCCGTCAAACACTTCGCCTTCAAACAGAATCTGCTTTTTATCGAGATCAACCTGCAGGCAGGACTTGGCATCGGTATTTAAACGGACTTCAATTTTCTCGTTTTTCAGCATATTTTCAAAGATACCGGTAAATCCATGGACCGGCATCATCTGATAAGTGTCCTGGAAATATCGGTCATCATACGAAATATGCACAGGCACACGGCCGGTCACCGCCGGATCGATTTCCTCCGGGGTCTGTCCCCATTGCTTCATCGTGTAATACTTAAAGACATGTTCGTAGATGTATTCGGCCAGTTCATTGATTTCCGGATTGGCATTCGCCCGCAGCTGCAGGATCGGTACTTTTTTCTCCATTCCGTATTCCTTGATTAACAGCGTCTTTAAGCGATCCGCCTTTTCCTTTGGGAAAGAGCGTTCAATCGTCGTCAGATTAAAGGGAATGGGGGCAACGATGCCATTGATGTGGCCGAGGACACGATGCTGGTAAGGATACCAGTCGGTAAACTGCGACAGGTAATCCACCACCTCTTTGGAATTGGTATGGAAGATATGCGGTCCGTATTCATGACGGCGGACGCCGTTTTCATCAATATAGTCATACATGTTGCCGCCAAGATGCGCCCGTTTTTCCAAGACGAGCACGCGCTTGCCTGCGGCATTGGCAAAGCGTTCTGCAGCGACAGCGCCGGCAAAGCCTGCGCCGATAACAATTACTTCTGGTTTCATTCCGTTCTCCTTTTACGGTCTGTCCTTATACATCATTTGATAGTAGTTCTGGTACTCACCCTGAAGGATATGTTCCCACCATTCGCGATGGGTCAGATACCAGTCGATTGTCTGGGGAATCCCGGTTTCAAAGGTATATTTCGGTTTCCAGCCGAGTTCAGACTCAATCTTTGTCGGATCCATCGCATAGCGCAGATCATGTCCTGGACGATCCTTAACAAAGTGAATCAGAGATTCAGGTTTATGCAGTGCGGCAAGAATGGTCTTGACCACTTCCAGATTCGTTTTTTCATTGTGACCGCCGATGTTATACACTTCGCCATCGCGTCCCTTGCGCAGAATCAGATCAATGGCCGTACAGTGATCGTAAACATGCAGCCAATCGCGGACGTTCATGCCATCACCATACACCGGCAGGCTTTCATCAGCCAGTGCCCGGCTGATCATCAGCGGAATCAGTTTTTCTGGGAAATGGTAAGGTCCATAATTATTGGAACAGCGGGAAATCGTCACCGGCAGCTTAAACGTGCGGTGATATGCCTGTACTAACAGATCGGCACCGGCTTTGGCAGCGCTGTAAGGGCTGGAAGTATGAATCGGTGTTTCTTCAGTAAAGAACAGATCCGGACGATCTAGCGGAAGATCCCCATACACTTCATCGGTAGATACCTGATGATAGCGCTGAATTCCATACTTACGGCAGGCATCCATCAAAACCTGAGTTCCGATAATATTGGTTGTGATAAAGACTTCCGGGTCTTCCACAGAGCGATCAACATGCGTTTCTGCCGCAAAGTTAACGACCATATCGAACTTTTCTTCAGCAAACAGCTGATCAATGAATTCCCGATCCCGGATATCGCCTTTCACAAATTTGAAATTCGGCTTATTCATAATCGGTTCCAATGTTTCCAAATTTCCGGCATAGGTCAAAAGATCCAAGACGACAATCTGATCTTCTGGGTAAGTATTAACCATGTAATGAGCGAAATTGCCGCCGATGAATCCGGCGCCGCCTGTAACTAAAAATTTCATGAATGAGTTCTCCCTTGTTCGTTTTTTATTCGTTCAATTTCTTTTTGAATTCCATCCTGCAGCGACGTCTGAATTGTAAAGCCAGTCAGTCGTTTCAATTTTTCAATATTGAGCACAATCTGATCCACAACCGGCACTTCGCTGTTGACGTGATGAACCTCGATCGCCTGCCCGGTCTTTTCCTGGACTTCATCCAGAATTTCAGTCAGACTGGTCGCGGTTTGTGAAGCCACATTCACCACTTCGTTGGCAACTTCATGTTTCAAAAGCAGCTGGATTGCCCGAGCGAAGTCTTCGATATAAATGTAGTCCCGACTGCTGTGCGGGGAAGCCCACATTTCAAAAGCTTCATGATTCAGTGCCTTTTCAATCAGGATTGGGATAACACCTTGCTTCTTATCCGTTGTCTGATGTCCGCCATAGGGATTCGCTAAGCGCAGGATCAGATAAGGCAGCCCTGAATTGCAAATGACTTGTTCACAGCGAGTCTTGCTTCGAGCATAGAGTGTAATCGGATGCAATGGGGCTTCTTCACTAATTGGCTCAGAAGCGTTGCCGTATACCGTACCTCCAGAGGACATAAAGATAAACAGCTTCGCTCCGCGTTGTTTTAATTGATCTAGTAAAAATGCATATTTTTCTTCTACGCCGCGCAGCGTTTTTTCTTCATCTTCACTGCGGGCATTGTTGGCAAGCAGGGAAATGGTATCAATGACAACCGCGTCCTGAAAATCGACTTGATCGAGATCCTCAGCTGAAAAAGCATTGATTTCTTTGAAATGGCTGCACAACGGCGTATAGGGACTAGGCAAGCCGATGACTTGCGTATCCGCTTCTGCACTGAGCAGTGAAGCAAGATTATAGCCCAAATAGCCGCAGCCTAATAGTATGATTTTCATCGCGACTCCTTTATTTGTTGTAACTGGTGACAAAATTCCCGGAAGCCACCGTTCTCAGATGCTCACCATACGGTGATTTTCCATAAGAATCGGCAGACTCCAGTAGTTGTTGGGTATCAATCCAGTGATTGTAGAATGCAATTTCTTCTGGAACTGAAATCTTGATGCCCTGTACTTCTTCAATCGTTTTTACGAAATTGCTGGCCTGAGCCAAAGAGCTGATCGTGCCGGTATCTAACCAGGCAAATCCACGGCCGAAAACAACACAGTCAATTTCGCCTTTTTCCAGATATACTTTGTTCAAATCGGTGATTTCATATTCACCTCGAGCGGATGGCTTCAGATTTTTCGCGTATTCGACGACACGATTGTCATAGAAATACAGGCCAACAACGGCATAGTTCGATTTCGGATTCTCCGGCTTTTCTTCCAGAGAAAGAACTTTGCCTGTCTTGTCGAATTCTACAACGCCAAAGCGTTCTGGGTCAGGAACATATTGACCAAAGATCGTCGCCCTGCCCTTATTGTTTTTGGCTTTTTCCAGCATTTCACTGAAGTGATTGCCATGGAATATATTATCTCCCAAGATTAAGCAAACATCCTCATCGCCGATAAATTCTTCACCTAAAACGAAGGCCTGAGCCAACCCATCCGGTGAAGGCTGAACTTTATAAGATAATTGAATGCCGAACTGATTTCCATCACCCAGCAAGCGCTGAAAATTAGGCAGATCCTGCGGTGTTGAGATAATTAGAATATCCCGGATTCCTGCCAGCATCAGAGTTGACAGCGGATAATAGATCATTGGTTTATCATAGACAGGCAGCAATTGTTTTGACGTCACTTTGGTCAACGGATATAACCGTGTGCCGCTGCCTCCAGCAAGAATAATTCCTTTCATGGATTTCCTCCCAAACTCATTAATTCCTCATTATTTTAACATAGTTAGGCATTGAATGCCATTGATTCAGCGAATTCTGAAAGTAGTTCAGCGATTCACTTTCATTGTTCACATAGACAAAGAAGGCTGAACGAATCAGCCTTCATCATTAGAATTATTTTAATATTTGGAACAAACTTAAAAAATGATATAAAGAGATGAAAGCAACAGGCGTTTCGCTTGTTTCACCTTCTTGATTTGAGTTGCCGTTATCATCAGTGGCAGGAGGATTTATATCCTTACATCCACCATTTCCATCTGGTTCCTGACCCTCACCGCATTGCTGCTGAATCGGCTTGCAGCCTCCGTTTCCATCTGGCTCCTGACCCTCAGGGCAAGTTGGTGGAATACTTGGAGTTATCGTCGGCACCGTTGAAGGAGTCGTTGTCGGCGTTGTCGTCGGTGTAGAAGTCGGATTCGCAATACATCCAACACCGCCTGTATTTAAGTCAGAGTCATTCTTTGCATAATAACCGCTTTCGCAGACACAAGCGTTTTTCCCGGAATCATAGTAGGAGTTCGCAGGGCAGTTCTTCGTGGTGCCTTCATGGGTAATCACATTCACTGTGATTTCTGTTACGTTTTCAGTTTTAATTCCCGGACGAACACTTTGTCCTACAACTGTGTTTTCAGCATAGGAATCAACGTAGCCTTCCTGTCCTTGATGAATCTTATTAACATAAATCGTAATCTTTCTTGATGCTGCCCACTCCTGAACTTCAGACAGCTGTTTACCACTGAAGTTAATCACGGTATCCGGAACTTCATCATGAATAATCGGTTCTGAGTAAGTTTCATTTGATAAAGTCGGCGCTGTGAAGACCCAGTTGGCACTGAATGAAATTGCTTTTGGCGCGTCGATTTTAGAATCTAAGTTAATATTTCTTAAAATCGCATTCCGGTTATCCGTAACTGAACCTTGGTAAACACGATAAATATAAAGATTCAGCTGCATACTTTCATTCCATTTAGAAGAACCATAGCCTGTAACACGGGAACCTACCATGTTAATAACATTGGCATTCTTAACATAGCTGCGGTTCATCTTCTTAATCGAATAGTTAAACAAGCTGATCAGCTGGTCCACCGTGAAGTTTGTCGATACATTCTCACCAGCGGCATCCAAAACCTTCAGCGCTTTATTCACATCTGTTAATTTCATAGCTTCCGTCAGAATAGCTTGGATGACCTGCTGCTGATTCGCTTGACGCTGGAAATCACCGTTAGCGTAGAGATGACGTTCACGAGCATAAGCCAACGCCTGTTCGCCATTCAGTCGGTTTGTTCCAGCTGGAACCCAAACGGTCATCTTGCCCCGGGCATCCGATTTCTGACCAACGAATTCATAAGGATTTGTGATGATGACCCCACCTAAGGCATCGACCATCTCGACGACACCGGCAAAATTACTTTCAAAATAGAAATCAATGTCTACATCCATTAAATCCTCAACCGTATCAATCGTACACTGACGACTGCGGACACGGGCATGGGTGATCTTATCTTCAGACTTGCCGGCATAACAAGCGATTGGAACATAGCTGTCACGGGCGATTGAAGTCAAAGTCACCTGCATACTGATCGGATTGAAAGAAGCCAACATTAAAGCATCAGAACGCTGTTCATCAGTACCAATAATCAGAACTGTAAACGGTTCTTTCGTGATATCTTTATCTGAACCTGATTCCGTTGTCACAGTGATATTCTTATCAAAGGTTAATATTGCTTTCGTATTGTCCAAGAACTCACTGTAGCCGTCATTAACTTCAAACATAGCAACGTAGTTGCTTGGCAAAGCTGCCGCATCAATTTCACCGCTGAACAGTGCCATCAACATACTGTTGTAGTCATCATATTCGTGATAAGTGACGTTGATTTTTTTTGCTTCTAATTCTTTTTTCGGAAGGATATATCCGACCTGTTCCTCGGTATTGGATAAAATACCAAAGGTTTTTCCTTCCAGATCGTTAATATCATCGATTGTAAAATTACCGCTTTCACTGTAAACAACAAAGGAAACTTCAACTTTTTCATTGGTAGTACCTGTGTTGATAATCTTATCAATGTTTTTATTCACACGCGTTGTTACATAAGTTAAGGCCCCGCCCGATAAAAAGGCAATCACTAATACGCCGATGGTGACATACAGGATATTCTTTTTCATCGCATAGGCATTGTAAGCAATTAATCCGTTTAACACCAGAAGAATCACTAAGATAACAACATTAATAACAACAAACATAGATTTGCTGAAATTGCTGTAACGCGTGATGTTCAGAATGCCTAAGACCATTAAGATATCGGTCAGAATTGCAATGGCAGCCAGAACGAAGTTAATATTGGAAAGTTTACGTTTACTCATTTTATTCTGTTTCGTCATAGCTAACCTCCTTAATCATAATGATCGAAGAACTGCGCAATTTCATATCGACCGTTGTTATTAATAACGGTAAAATAACCTGTTTTCTGAAAACTGTCAGCATTTATTTTTGTACTTGGTTTATAATTCCAAGTAGCTTCGATATAAAATGATGCGAATTCCTCACCAGAATATAGTTCAAAGTTTCCTGCTACAGCGGAAGATGTAATTGTTATATCAGAAACTTCCAACAAATTTTCACGTCCGTACTGACTGATATATAAATCTAAATCCTTGTAGAATTCCCAACGCGATTGTTCTTGGAAGCTGGTAAACATTGGGCCATAAATGTACTGTAAACCTCCAACTTCATAGTTTCCATCTTTGTTTGTCCATGTAAAGTAATCAGCGATGAAATTTCGGACAACAGCCTCACTGATTGTCAACGGATCTCCGTCTTTTAAGGCTTCAGTCAATTTTTTAAACTCATCCTGCTGAAACTGGGTTGGATTGTTGCCAATAACATATTGATCATTTTTCATGGATGAAGTATTTGTTTTTTCAACTACTTCCCCGCTTCCCGCTGATTTTTTCGTTGAAATACGGATGATATTGAATCCCATAACGGCAATGACAACTAACGAGGCCGCCAGCATCATATAAATAATCTGTTTATTCTTTTTTGCTCGTTTCGCTTTCGCCTTATCCTGCTTACTCACTAACATTCCTCCTTTTGCTGTTCATATTTTTTACGGATGATGTATTTCGGACGTTTTTTGGCTTCCATGTAGGTTTTGGATAAATATTCACCAATAATACCTAAACTCAATAACTGAATCCCTCCCAAAAACAAGATGATGACAACCATTGATGGATACCCTGCTACTGGATCGCCAATAATCAACGCTTTCCCAAAGACAAACAGCATATAGAGAAAGGCAATGATTGAAACCAGAATTCCAAATATTGTTGCCATGCGCAAGGGTGCAACCGTAAAAGCAACAATTCCTTCAATGGCGTAGGCAAACAATTTCCAGAACGACCAGCTTGTTTCACCAGCAACACGTTCCACATTTTCATATTCCAAATAAACTGTTTTGTATCCAACCCATGCGAAGATCCCTTTTGAAAAACGATGATATTCCTGCAAGGATAACACGCTGTCCACGACTGGTCGTGTCATCAATCGGAAATCCCGAGCTCCATCCACAATTTCAACTTCCGTAAACTTATTGATCAGCTTATAGAATTGTCTGGCAAAGAAAGAGCGGATTTTCGGCTCTCCCTTTCGTGTTACACGCCGTGTACCCACAATATCGACATGCTGCTCATTCATCACTGTAAACATTTTGGGTAAGTACTCTGGCGGATCCTGCAAATCAGTGTCCATTACCGTAACATAATTTCCCGTAGCACTTTCCAGCCCTGCCAGCAATGCGCCTTCTTTGCCAAAGTTTCGGCTAAAATCAATGACGATGACATGCTCAGGATGAGCATCGTGGAGTTTCGTTAATTCTTCTAAGGTCTTGTCGCGGGAACCGTCGTTGACAAAGATAATCTCATAATCCATTTTCATGGCGTCTACGACTTTCGTTGTTTCGCGGTAAAAGATGTTCACCGTTTCCTGTTCGTTATAACAAGGAACTACGATTGAAAGCTTATCCATATCTAACCTCCGCAAATTCACCATTTAATTATAAAGGAGAAATTCAAGAAGTACAAACAATTTCCTGAATTGTCATGATTCCTTAATATTTTAAAATCAGTGATCTTATTTTTTAAATCGATGAAATAGTTCGGAATAAAGCATAATATTCCAATTGCTGACTGTTTTGAAATAGCGATTCTTCATGCCTCCTAACGATTTCAAATAGGGATTTTTCTTCCACTTTGGGAAACATTCATTCAAGCGATCCCAGCCCATTTGAATCGTTGTCCGGCGGTCTTGTTTATCTGATATCTTCGTGCTTCTTAAGAAAGAGTTCCCTAAAAAGAACTTAATATGCAAATATTCCAATTCATCATGATATTCCTTTTCCCAACCCTGAGATTTAAAATAATCACTAATGATTTCAAAAACATGAATCATATCTTTCACTTCATGGTTGTTCGTATGGGTAATCGAATTGCCTAATTGGACATAGCTGACAAAAGCTTCGTCAACAAATGCCAATTTTGTGATATGCGGAGTCAGACAGTAAAGAAAGCAGGCATCTTCATACCGATATCCTCGCGGAAACTGTAATCCTGTCTTTCTGACAAAATCAGTACGGTAAATTTTATTCCACAGCGTTGCGAATAAATGAATCATCATGTCTTTGCCCGGAGCATAAGGGCCTTCTTTTTCTAATCGTTTCTCTTCACCATAAACCCAATTGAAATTAGAAATCACCACATCGGCATTTTCCTTTTTCGCAGCCGCGACCATTTTCTCAAACATATCCAGTTCGGTATAGTCATCGCTGTCCAGAAAGCCAAAGTATTCTCCCTGAACCTGCGCTAATCCAAAATTTCGGGTATCTGCAATACCGCCGTTTGTTTTCTTAAATGGACGAATTTGCGGATAACGGGCAGCATAATCATCAATGATCTGCTGACTGTTGTCTTTTGTTCCATCGTTGATCACAATGATTTCCATATTTTCAAGCGTCTGATTCACTAATGAATCAAGACACCGAGGAAGGTATTTTTCAACATTGTAGACTGGTACAATCACACTGAGGATGGGTTTCATGTTCCACCGCCTGCCTTTCTGATTTCTAATTCATTCAGTCCTGGTTTCGTTTTACCTATTATAGCATTGCTACAGGTTTACAACAATAGACCTAATAAAAGTTTCATTGAAATAAAAGCCATGGTCTCCCATGGCGATCAATTTTCGCTCTGTTTTGGCTGCAGGACGAGATTCAGCAGCACACCGACCAGCAGCGCCATAAATGAAGACGTCAGAAACTGATCAATCGTATGTCCGCTGATGTAAGAAGAAACTAAACCGCAGCCCAGCGCCATTGCATACACTAAAACATCCAGACGCAGCATTCGCTTCCAACGAAGCAGTACTAAGACAGCGCCGAAACAAGTGACTAACAGCCATGGAAGCACTGTTAAAGCTGCCCCTACATAGCCCATTGTATAAATCTGCTGCGCAAAATCGCGTTCTAATAAAATCGAACCATTATTAAACGTCGAATATGCCATTCCTAAAAACTTTTCCTTCCCGGAAAGCTCACTCCATTTATAGTCCATAAAGATTTTCTCAATCTGCCGGCCATTCACACGCTGCTCTAAAGGCAATTCCAGAACATCAACCCAAAATTTAGGATCGGCCGTGTAATAGTACCATTCCATATAATATTGAGTTGGTACACTGGCCATCAGATTAGCACGGATTCCATAAGCCTCAAACATAAAGCGATAATAATCGCTGGTTTTCAGCTCAGTCGTATTCTCTAATGAACTGCCTAATTCTTTGCGCAGATAATCATCCTGCAGCAGGATCGCGGTATTCGCTGAATCAATACTCTGATTCACGACCGCTGGGGAATGCGGTAAGATACAGGCGCTGACTAGCGCTGTTCCCGCACAGAATAAAACTACGGTTTTCTCAATCCGATTCTCCTTCATCAGCAGCGTCGTAAATAAATACAGGACGAGAAAACCAATGGGAATCAGCACAGTTCCGAAAGTGGCAACCCGCGTCGAAAGAATAATCATGGATAAGCTGTGAATGCCAATCAACGAGCCCAACGCAATCCGTTCCTTTTTGGATGAACTGCGCTGAAAGAATAGATACAGTAAAGGCAGCAGCATAAACATTAAAATTCCCACGGTATTTCCTTCTTCAAAGAAAAATTTTGAAGCCAGCTGCCGCGGATGAATTTTGGTTGGATCCGCATAAATGCCTAAAAACCAGCTGAGAAAGGGAGCCGCTGTCATTCCTGAATAGGTAGACTCTCCAAAAACAAACAAATCACCGAGAAAAATCGGAACCGCTGTTAAACAGGATAAACAAACGGTAATTTGTTTAATTATTCTCTCTGTCAGATGAAGGTGATAGACACAGTACACCATTCCATAAGGAATGACGAGGGTCAGCAAATAAGTTATTTCTTTGGATAATTGAAAGAAAAAGTTGGGTGTCAGATATAAATTTTTATAGATTTCTGCCCCTTGACGAATGTGCAGGAAAAAATAAACAGCTAGAGCAACGCCATACAGCCCACCAAACAACAACGTTTTCTTTTTATTTTTATCAGCAAGAAAAAAGACCCAGCAAATAGCTAACGGTATGATTAAGAATCGGATAATGGTTGACGGTCTTGGGATACCGAATTGATTCAGAAAGGGATAGATCAGATAATCCAAATCGAATACCGGCTGCATAACAAATAGAAGGAGAACAAAATATTTCATTGCTTTTTGTGACTGAAAGAACGTTTTTATTCTTGTCATTTTTTACTCCTCCCTTTCTGTTTTTCCAGCAATACCGAAGACTCGATCTAATAAAATAGCTGCGACAAAGGCCATGAACATCGTCGTGACAAACTGATCCAAGGTATGTCCGCTAAGATAAGCAGCACCTAAGCCACAGCACAGGGACGTAGCCAAAACCATGACTTCTAAATTAAGACACTTTTTCCATCGAAGCAAAACAAACACAGCTCCGACTGCTGTCAATATTAGCCAAGGTCCTGCCAGCAGAATATCACCAAGATATCCCAACGTGTATTTCTGTTGAATAAAATCTTGTTCTAATAAAATGGAACCATTCATAAACGGCGTATATCCCATTCCCAACAGCTTCATTTTTGCATCAGCCATTCCCCATTTCACATTCATGAAATAAGTTTGAAATTGACGTCCTGTTAAGCGCTGTTCCAAAGGGACAGTAAACAATAAATCACTCCAGAACACAGGATCTTTTTTATAACTATACCAATCCATGTAGTACATCTTCGGTATACTGGAAATAAGATTATCCTCAATTCCTGATTTTTCGAAAGCCTTTAAACAAAAATCTTCATATTCCTGAGTTCCCGGTGTCAATTTAAAACGCCCTTCATAGGCCAAAATTCCTTTTTGCAGCAAATCATCGTCACCCCGGACTGCGTCATCACTGATAGCATCGCGCTTTTGGTTTTGAATTGCTGGCGTATACGGCAAAATCAACATACTAACCAGGGATACCATTGCACTGAACAGCAATACCAGTGCTTTAACCTTCTGATGCTTCAGCAGAAAGCTGTCAAAGAGATACAGTGCAAGGAAAGCGATGGGGATCAAAAAAGCACCGAGCGAAGCAACCCGCGTTGATAAAATCAGCATTGACAGACTTTGAACGAGAATTAAGATTGCCCAGGAAATTTTTTCTTTTCGCTGCTCGCTTTTGGAAAAGAAATAATACATTAACGGCAGCAGCATGAATAACAGAATACCAATCGTGTTTCCTTCATCAAAAAAGAACTTACATGCTAAACGCCGAGGCTCCACAGTTTCATAAATGCCAGTAAACCAGCTAAAAAAAGGAGCGGCGGTATTGCCAAGATACGTAGACTGACCAAAAACCAGCAAATCACTGATTAAGATTGGAAATGATATTGTAGCCGATAAAATCGCTGTGATCTGCTTTAATGTTTTGGTTTTGATACGAATTGTGGTAAAGGCCGCAATCAAGCCAAAAGGAATGATTAAAGTTAAACAATAGGTCAGTTCACCAAAGAAAGAAAACTGAAAATTGGATGTCAGACGCAGCAAGGATGCAGCGTTGCGTACAACTTGAATGTGAATCAGAAAATAAACGGCAAACACAAGAATATATAGTCCACCTAAGATTATCGTTTTTTTACGATTCTTGCCATAGGCGTAAAAACACCACACGATTAAAGATGGAATCAACAAAAACCGAATCAACGTGGATGGACGCGGAAGTCCAAACTGATTTAAAAATGGATAAATTAAATAATCTAAATCAATGATCGGCTGAAATGCCAAAATTAAAAGTAATATTCCTATTGCAGTTCCTTGTTTTAACCAAGGGTGCAAAAAAGCTTTGATTTTTTGCATGAGCCAGCCTCCTTTGTGCATTTCTGTGATATTGTATCGGTTTTTATCTCGAATGTCTAACTTTTATTGCTTTCATTCCTATTGTTTTTTATAGAAAATTAATTTTGTCGTTTCAGGCAGTCCGTAATACTCTTTAAAACTATTCTGATGATAGGTATCTCCTTCTTCAATATCCGCTGAATGAATACTCTCTTCCGGCATTCTCGGAATCCACGCTTCATCATCTTCAGGATGTTCGCGATAGTACTGGAGAATGGATTCCCGTTCAGCTTGAACTTGGGCGACCTGCGTATAAATTCGCTTCCATGACAGACTTCGCTGCAGACACAATCCTCCGCAAATAACGAGGATAATCGCTGCTTCAGCGTTACTCGTTTTAATTCTGGAGGCGATCGAAGCTGTCAATAGGATAATGAAATAAACTGTATACAGTGAGCTTCGTGGGCCATAAATTGGCGACAGCAGCATCGCTAAATTACAGGTTCCTGCCATCATGACCATCATAAGCTTTTCCACCCGTTCTTCATCCTCATATAAAGTGAAGAGAATCCAGAATAGATTAGCAATATAAAGAAGATAAAACAGAGAACAGAAGATCATCCCTCTTGTCGTTTCCAAATCATAGAAAACACTGAAAAATTCTAAATTCAGCTTCTCGACGAAGGTCGGCGCGCAGCAAGCAACAATGGCCATCGTTAAAATGAGTCCCTGAACAACTGCCGCCAATTTATCTTTTTTGTTCATCCAAATCCGATCAACCCAATGATGGATCAGAGCAAGAAATGTGATCAAACTCAAAATCAGCATCATATATTTATTGGCAACAAACGTGTAATTTAAGAAATGTGTCCAGTTTTGTTGAATTTGACCCATCAGTCCCAATTCAATCCAGGTCTGGTTATCCCGAGCCAAGCGGAACGCCGCCCCTGGCGACATCCGAATCAAGGCGAAACCAAGAATACTGATGGCAAATCCGACAATCGTCAGTTTTAAGGCATCTTTCCGCTTGAAATAAGCGTAAATGAGCATTAAAAGATTAAGCAAAATACTGGCTGCCGAAATATTTTCCATAGCCAAACCAATATAGAAGTTCAGAAAGATCAACACTAAATAATGGACAGGTTTAATTTTTTTATCAGTAAACAAAAGGGTCTTCATCATCCAAATAACAAGCAAAATTAAAAACAGCGGTACAACATAGGTTGTCCCCATAATCCAAGTATAGGTTTCCATTCGCAGACGATCTGCGACTGTCAACATCATCGCCGCAATTAACATTGCAACCGAGAAAGAATTGCGCTTTGGATTGACAATTTGATATAACAAAACATAGATGCCCGCGAACAAGGCTGGATTTAATAAATTCCATAATCCTTTGTGCGGGGCTACAATAAATCCCCATAGTTCCGCAAAATAGCGGCCAGACCAGGTAAAATAAAATTTCCATGCCTTACCGAACGGATTTCCGCTCATTCCATTGACGGCATAACCCCAATCATCGCCTGCCAACGGTGTCCTGACTGTGATATAGTAAAATAAAACAAAAATAAATAAGGCTCCACCCAGCCAGCACCAGGACTTTCCTTTTTTTAATCTTTCCATGCATCCGCCTCCGTTATAAAACTTCTGTAAATTTTCGGATGATTTCATCATTCGGATAATGATATTCCTGCAGTTGCTGCTTCATTTTCTGCAGCTCGTCCTTTGAGCTCAAGGCTTTTAACAAGCCTTGATTTAATCCTTCTTGGCTGTTCTCTACAATCCAACCATAATGCGGCGCGGTAATTTGTTCATGCACGCCTGCTACTTTTGTGGATAAAACCGGAGTTCCTGCGATAAAGGATTCATTGATCACCGTCGCAAAGCCTTCATATAAAGACGGCAGAACAAACAGGTCACAAGCTCGGATATCTGCGTACGGATTCGTTTTAAAACCAAGAAAATGAACATGCGTCAATTTCAGATCTTTCTGCATCTTCAACAGCATTTCTTCTTGTTCACCACCGCCAATTAAATAAAGCTCATGATCAATTCCCTGATTAATCACATATTGATGAGCTAGTAATAAGCGGTCTGCCGCTTTCTGCGGATGGAAACGAATAACCGAAATAATATTGATTTGGGTCGGATCAATATCCGCTAAATCATTTATCATCTCCATACCTTTTTCGACTTTTTCAGTATTCATCAAATTATGGATTGTCATTACATTTTTGATTCCAAATACTTTTTTATAAGCTTCGGTCGCTTCCGCGGAATCCGCTATATTCAAGTCGATTCGCTGCAGGGCTGACTTCACTAAACGCATATGATTCGCAGAATAATTGCATACGCTGTAGTCAGTAAGTACCCAGTTTACTTTACGCTGACTGTTGCCATAAGCGGTAAAGATCGTACAAAAACCTTCTTTTGCCGCCATTTCCACATCATAGGTCTCACTCAGCATTTTCTTTCTTTCTTTTAGAATTTTTTTTCGAATCAGTCCGGTTTTCATATATAGTAATAGTCTCAGCTTACTAAAAAGATGGGAGAGATCTCGCTTTTTCAGCAATTCCTTTAACGGACTGTCAACAGCATTAAAAAACGGTGTACCTTCAAGAATATGGACGCCATCCGGAACATCCTGAAGCAGCGTTCCAGTTTTATGTAAAACCAGCAAATCAATTTGGTAGACCTGTTGATCAAGATTTTTCATTAATGTATTCAAAACTCGGGCTACACCGCCCATTTCCATTTCATCATTAACAAACAAAATCTTTCGTTTTTTATGTTTATTTTGATCGGTCATAAATGCCGAGCACCGCCTTCCATTGTTTTCGCTTTAACAACGCAATAATCATTTTCTTCTTCAGTCCCACCGATTTTACCATTATATCGTTTTCCCAATCCGGATAAAATTGTTTCAAATACTTCATGTTTTCTTTAAGATAATATTCCCTGTCTTCAGATCGATCAAAATCCTTTATCCGTAATGTTGTCAAATCCAAACCGTGAATAATATAGCAGTGCTTCATTTCCTGAATAAATTGATTTTTCAATTGCTCATTAGAACAATGCGTTTCAATATAATCAATCACGCGTTGGATAGCTTCATAAATATGAAAGATTTTAGGATTGGCGCTGTGAGCAATTGAACCTGTCCGTTGATAATAAACATAGAAAGGTTCATTGACTTTAACAATTCGTTCCGCATTGAAACATATCATTGGAATTGTAGCCAAGTCTTCATACCATTTTCCAATAGGAAATTCAATGTCCGAAAATAAAGATCGAGCAAACAGCTTATTACAGGCACTATTGTTCATTCGGATCAGTTCCGGATGTGTTCTTATATCCGCTACTTGAAAATCCCCACCATTGGCCAATTCAACCCTGCCGTCATCATAGAGGTATTCCATATCACAAACTCCAATTTGAGCTTGGTTTTCTAACATAGCTTCTAACAGTGTTCCAATCATCGCCGGCCGGATAAAATCATCACTGTCAATAAACGCGAAGTACTCTCCTTGCGCTCTTTGAATCCCATAGTTTCGCGCATCGCTCAATCCGCCGTTTGTTTTCTGAAGCAAACGGATGCGCGGATCTTTTTCTTTCCATGTCTTCATCAATGAATAAGACTCATCCGTTGACCCATCATCCACTAATAAAATTTCCAAATTTGAATAGGTCTGATCTACGATTGACTGAACACAACGATTCAGATACATTTGCACGTTATAGACAGGTACAACGACGCTGACAAGATGTTTCAATTTTCATCACCTTTTATAGTATACCAGAATTTAATTCGGGTTGTGAAATTTAAAAAGAAGAAATCTGTATTTCAAAGTTAACTCTTCGTCCTTTTTAGTATATTGGACATAGAAAATGCCGCACATTGAATCGCAAAGGAGGCGATAATTAATATACGATAAGTATAGAAATAATGCATAAACGAATGATTACGCAGGATTAGTATCCATATCAATGGAAACAGAACAAAACAAAGAGTAAGTAAGAGTTTCTGCAAAAACGCTTTCCAATCCTGGATCAAATGTGAGATCATTGCGGGAATTTTCACAGCTAAAGGAATATAAAACACCAGAGCATACGGCAGCCGCTGGAGTAATTCCAAGTTTTTATTGAGTACCAGGCTATATGTCAGATCTGAGTTTTTGACTTCATCATTAGTTCGTAAAATAATCTGCTGGAAGGCATCCAAATAAATATTTTGATGTAAAACAAGCGTAGCGACCGTCCACTTCCCCATCCACATAGCCGCATATCCGCTCAGCCAAGCACATCCGATCATGAACAACAATCCGATGGAAGATAACAGCGTCTTTCGTTCCATTGTGAAAATCAGTAACACCGCAGGAATGCCAAAGGTAACCAGTGGATAAGTCAGCAAATCAAAATAGTTGGTTATGATGCCAATTAAAAAGAAGAAGTAGAACGCATTCTCGCTTTTATTTAAACGCTCTCGAAACTGAAACAAAAAAATTACAGAAAGAAGTGTAATGTAAACAATAAACGAATACTGCAGGCAATACGCTGTGGCAACAGGCATGAAGAAGACAAAAGCGACTAATAAAGGAATAACCAGTTTTTTCCCACCCTTTTCACTCATAACCTTAACCGCGATCCCAAGCAGGAGGATTTGCAGAAATAAATTCAAAATTCTGAAATCCAAATAAGTCATCGCTGACAGAGCTATTTTCAAAGGCAGCAAATAGCCATGCCAATAGCGTGCATAGGCATAGGTTTGTTTTCCTTCCGTCTTTCCTTCTACTAGATCCAGAAACGTTTGCTGCATTGTCTGATCTTCGTTAAAGGAATGCTGTGCAGCTACTCCATTATAAAAATTGCTTTGATCGCTTTCATAGGTGATTGTATTCATCATCAGAGCATCAGTATATAAATCCAACATCGTTGCATCATCATTTTCTATGACCCGAAAGTATTCTTCTTCCATTTCATTTTCAAAAACTTCCAAGTTTTCTTCGAGATTTTCTTTTACAGGTTGCACAGGCAGTGAAAAAGCTATAGTGTTCAGGGCTAATCCTCCGGCTATCGCTATTAATAAAATCAAAGCCAAGTTCCTTATCATTTTAAGTTTATTCATGACTGCCATTATAAGAAGTCTGTGAGTCTAAGTCAAATTAAGATTTTCTAAAGGCCTATAAAGTCCACACTTAATAATTACAAACATTATTTCATTTTAGGTTAACAAGTTAAATTCGTAAAGTTCCGGATTCTGTGGATAAAACTTACGATACCGTTCACTGACAACCTTGCGTACTGAATTAGGAACCTGTTCTATTCTCTGATAGATATTAACATGAACATCATTATCTAATTTGTATTCTCTGACGATGCGATAGTATGGACCAGACTCCTCAGAATTCAGCATAAATTCAGCTAAAATACTAACACATTTTTGATTTTCTTCACCAAATTGAAGCTGAATTGGGTCAGCAACAACAATATAGTAATATTGGAAGAAATCTTCCGGAATGCCGTCGCGATAATCGTAAGCATCAGCCACTAATAAATTAGCTACTCCCTCATTCTTTTCCGGGAAAAATGCATTTCTTAACATGTCATCATTAAATAATACTGAATTAGACAACACATAAACATATTCATAGTCGCCTGGAGTTTTATCTAAAAAATCAGCCATATTACGAATTTGATCTAAATCATTGCGAATTCGTAAATCGGGAAAAGGCGCCGATATTAACACATTGAGCTTATCTAAAATCTGATCTGCTTTTTGATTCTTCCCAAACAAAACTGTTTTTGAAAAATTCATACACAGCAGGCATGCAGAAGACACTAGGAGCACCATGCTGGTTTTAGCGGAGAACCTGTCAACGATTTTTTCTAGTCCTATCATCATGAGGATCATGACCGGCCCATTAATAATGTAATAATGATGGGATCCAAAGCTCTGAACACGATTAAATAAGATGATTGCCACCAAAGTCTGAATAATACATAAAATAGTAATAAGCCGATGTTTTTTCGACTTTATGCCATAGACCACGCCTGGAATCAACAAAAGAATAAAAAGCCAGCCATAAAATTGAATGAACCAACCGATGATATAAGCTGCACCTCCAACTTTGGCTACAGAATAGGCTTCTGCATAATTATAGGTTGTAATTGTCCTAAAGAGTGGGAAAAATAAAGTTAACAGAATAGTTAAAGGAATCAATCCGCAAACAAGCATATTCAAAAACTGTACTTTGATTTTTTCTTTGGTTAAAGCATGATTAATTCCTTCTCGAATTAAATAAGCTAAGGTATAAGCCACATAGAAACCTACAATCCAATAAGCAAACCACCGCCTTACTAAGAGTAAGATGATCATAGACAATCCGATAAATATATTATTTCTCCAACTAAACTTTTCTAAGCCATCCGCATAGACTAATAATAATACACTTGTAATAAAAGGTAAGCCTGCACTTCCTATGTAACCAAAAACCATCGCATAAAGATTACCTGCAAACGTTGCAATTAACATTCCTAAAAAAACCTTTTTCTCGGTCAATTTATTCTTTTCAATAATCATTAAACTAAAAATATATAAAATAAGATTAGCTGGGAGTATAAAACTATTAAACATAGCGAGTATAAACCGCGGATATGTATTTCCCAACAATTGTGTTGGAAAATATAAAAACCACTCAGGCAAAAACGAATACTCTGAATAATTCAAAGAAAACCAAAGATTATCCATCGACTCTTTAACACTGCGATTCATCATCTGATTAAATTCTACAGATTTTCGCCAAAATCCACCAAAATCCCAATAAGCAATGAATTGTTCTTGTCGCAAATGAAAAAACAACAAAATATTAATTATTACAAAGTTAAGAAACAAAAAGACGAGTATAGACTTCTTATTTTCCTTTATCGTAGTCCTTATTGATGTATTATTCCACAAAACAACTGCAATTAAAACTAATAAAACTGGGTATAAACTGCCAGCAAGATATTTCATAAATTCACCTCAATAGTCATCCCTTATTTTATCCTGTCTATTCAAGTTATGCAAGTTTCTAAAAATTTCATTAATTTATCTAGTTTTCACGAACTTTCATTATATAATTATGAAAGCAGTATACTTTTAGAAAGGTTAAATTATGAACTTAAATGATGATTTTTTAGAACTCACTTCAAAAAATAAAGACTTTCAACTTTTAGAAAATAAGACGATCTTAATTACTGGAGCAACTGGTATGTTAGCTCGTTATTTAACACGTTATCTAATTTATTTGAATGAAGAAAAACATCTAAATATGCGTTTTATTTTAGCCGTTAGGAATATTGAGAAAGCAAAAAAAATATACCACGATCAGCTAAATAACAGGATTCATTTATTGGCAACCGATTTGAGCTCACCACTCAATGTTGAAGAGTCCATTCATATTATTATTCATGCGGCCTCCTTAGCTGATCCTCAATTCTACAAAACGAATCCAGTTGACGTTGCTTTGCCCAATGTCTTAGGCACGTATCACTGTTTAGAACTAGCTGAAAAGAAACATGCAGAACATTTTCTTTATTTTTCAAGTGCTGAAGTTTATGGAAAACTTTCCGATACAAATCTCATTACTGAATCAATGACAGGACAGATTGATCCGTTAGATATTCGGAGCTGCTATAGTGAAAGTAAACGAATGGGCGAGACTTTATGTAAGGCCTATTGTGAACAATATCAAATTCCTGCAACTTGTTTAAGAATTTTTCACACTTATGGTCCTACTTTAGACTACAAGCATGATCACCGCGTTTTTAGTGAATTTGTAAAGTCTGTAATTGAGGACAATCAGATCATTATGAAATCTTCAGGTGAAGCTAAAAGAGCCTTCTGCTATGCTCTAGATATGGTTTCCGCTTGTCTCACCGTTATTTTTCATGGCTGTCCGGGTGAGGCATACAATATGGCTAACGATGATTGTTTCATTTCCATAAAGGAACTGGCTCAGGAAATCATTGCGGCATTTCCAGAGCGTTCGATTCAGCTTAAACTTCAACAAAGAGAATTGACTTCTAACTATATTGAAAATAAAACTACTACTTACATAAACGTATCTACTGACAAACTACGAAAACTCGGCTGGAAGCCAACTATCTCTGTGCAAGAAGGTTTCCGCAGAACAATTACATTACTCGAAAATGAAATAAAGCAGCAAGAATGATCAATGCTGCTTTTTAATTCGTTTTTCGTATACAAATAGACTTGCTAAAGCAATTAAGCCGAAAAAGCTTGCAGCCAAGCCTATTTTAAATCCTTGAGGTGTAAAAATCATCTGAATTTCACTATATCCTGACGATACTGAAAAACCTATCATTCCTCCATTAACTGAATAAATATCTACAGTTTGCCCGTTAACTTTAACATTCCAGCCCTGATCATAAGGGATCGCTACAGAAATAAAGCTCTCCGCTGATGAATCAATACCGGCAAAAACAGTATTACCACTATGATTGACGTATGTGCAAGTTACAGTACCAATCAAGCTTACATTATTACTCAAGAGCTCATAATCTTTCTGAGAAACTATTAGAGTATCCAAAATGTCCTCACTTTTTAATTCTGTCTGCTCTAAAATGGAGATTTTGTTATAACTACGCAAAAAATTCTGATAATGGAGATTCTGATACACTGGAAGATAATTGAATTCACCAACTTGCACAAAATCTTGATGTGGCAATTGTGAGGCATCCGTCACAATTGCGTATTTCGTACAAAGAAAATCAACTAATGCAGGATCTTTTATTTCATACGACCAAGGTAAATACGATTCTATTCTAGATATTTTATTCATATCAACGATTGAAGAAGAAACGGTAGAATCATATGTCATTAATCCCATAATATTAAAATTGAGATTTAAATTAGTTGAATAATCCCAATATACTGAACTTGGGTCAATATATATTCGATAGAATTCATTTTTATTTTGTTCATCCAATTCTAGCAAGTAACGATTTAAATCATTCCGATTTTGAAGTACATGCGTTACACCTTGAATTGTATCTTTACTAAATTGCCGATAATAGCTATTAGAATAAACTGACAAATATGAGACTATAAGCATCTCTGTAAAGGTAAACACGATCAGACCTGTCCGGTTTCCTTTTATAACAATAAAGTAAGCCATCCATAAAAATGGCAATGTAGTCAAAATTAATGCGTATTCACGGCTATATTGTTCGAAAGGAACATGGGCGAATATCCCTAATAATGGAGTTCCTAATAAAAGTATTCCAGATATAAAAACAACTGAATAAAATAGAAGTTTTTTATTTATGTTCCGAATATTCTCTAAATAGGGTAACACAAATGTTATGTTCATGAATAATGGAAATTGAAGCCATCGGAAAGCAGGTTCACTAAACCCGTGCATCATCGAAGAGCCAATTGGAATCAACATCAAAATCCCATTAAGAAACAGGAACAGTTTAGTATTTTTATTTTCTTCTTTCTTTGAGAAAATCTGCGGCAATAAGAGTGAGCATAAGGAACCCGCCCACAAACAAACATAGAGAACAGTGTTGTTTTGAGAAACAAATGTATAAATTGAAGAGAATTCATTAGTTCTGTTAATTATTATGCTGGATGGGAAAAATAGTCCTGTTAATACATAAAAGTATGTTTTTATACTATCATATTTTAAAAACGCTGACGAATTACCAATTCTTTGATTTGTAATAATATTAAACGCCTCCGGAACCAAGGCGAAACCGGCTATCATAACAGCGATGAAATAACAGCCAATCAAAAGCAAAGCTTCTTTAAAGAATCCTTTTATAGTTTGGTGTAGACAAGAATATCGATAAATAAAGTAAAATACGCTGAAAATACTCAGTGAATAGAAATGATAGTAATTGGTTACAGCCAAAAAAGCTGTAATAATAATATATCCTAGTTTCTTCTTTTCCTGTAAATACTTATCTATTGTCAGGAAGTACAAAGGAATAAAAATATAAAACGAAAGGAAAAATGGATCTTTGAGTGTCTCTAAAGCATAAGAAGAAAAAGCAAACATTAAAGAACCAATAATATTGGTTGCTTCTGAGTAACGATGATATCGTCCATAATGATAAAAACAAAAACCTGCAATAATCAATTTAATGAAAGTTTGAAGCATAATTACTCTGTTATACTCTAAAAATGGAAATAGCAATAATGTAAAATAATCAAAAACATCATGATAGTAAAACAACTTGCTTCCCCAAAAATTATTGCCTAAAAATGTTGCCCAGGAATAAAAAGGTAAACTATGGAGTTGCTTCATTTCAATAAACATCGTCTTGAGGTTTTCATAAAAAGAACTATATTGGGTTCGCATATCCCAGCCCAACATGAAAGGAGTATCTGTTATTATATATGGAAGCAAAATGCTTCCAGCAAGAACAGTCAGGCAAAAGGCAAGCAAAATTGAAGGATGCTTTTTACAGATCCTAATCATATACTGATCTCCTTATTTTCTTCGCTCGTAGCAACTCATAACTGATCAATAAAACGTAAGCTAAAAATCCAAGGATAGATAAAATCGCTCCCTGTTTAAATCCAACTGGAGTGAAATACATTTCTATCTGACTCTCGCCTTGAGAAATGCCGAAACCGATAAATCCTCCATTAACATCATAGGTTTTAACTTGAGTACCATTAACAAGAACATTCCAACCTGCATCGTAAGGCAACGATAACACTAAGAAGCTGGAATCATCAATACTGCAATTCCCTGTAAGATAATTTCCATAATGATTTATATTCACTAACTCATCATTGTTCTTATTGCCCATAAATGACATAATCTCTGACTTATCATCCATGTTACATATAATTGTATCCGATAGTAATGGGGCCACCTGCCCTTCAATTATTTCATCATACGTAATAATCTGATTATATGTTGTTCCTAAAGGACGATAATCATCATTTCTATAAACGAGTAATCCCGATCGGTAATTATCAGTCAATAACCGCCAATTCATTCCGACTGGGAGTTGTGCTGGATCAGTCACAATTGCATATTTTACACTCAAAAAATTTAAAATATTAGGATCCTTTATATTAAATATCCATTCAGAATCATAATCTTTAACCTGTGGTGCAATTTCCTTCATTTTATTAAAACTAGGTGCATAAGTTGAATCATAAGTCATTGTTCCTTGTAGTTGTACCAACAAACTCATATTATGACTAAAATCCCAATAAATTGAATCCAATGGTATATATGTTCGATAATATTGCATTGAATTTATAGGCTCTATATTATCTAAAAACTGATTTAATTCTTGATCTTTATCTTGTAGAACATGTGTAGCAGCATTTATAAATTCATAGGTAATGCCCTCACTACTCATTCTTGAATAATAAAGAGCGAGACCCGACAATGAATACTCAAAACAAAGCAAAATCAAAATAAATAAATAAGACTTTTTCTTTACCAATACCCATGAATTCATTAAAACAAATATTGCAGCTATTCCAAATAGAATAATTTGATTTATATATTCTTTAATAAGGTCATGTTTTATTAACGCTGCGGTTATCGGAATAATTAAAAATAAAATTAGTAACGAGATAATTACAGTTGTTTTCAAGTTATTAATATTTATCAATTTAATATTTTCCAAATAATGACACATGATTAATATCTGAATTAAAATCAGAATCAGCGTCCATCTCATAGAAGGACTACTGAATCCATGAATCGCTGAACTTAACATCGGGAAAATCATAAATAAGTTTAATAAAAGATAAAATATTAAAGTGTTTTTTTTATATTTCTTATCTTTATCGGAAAGAATCTGCGGAAGTAATATTGCAGTTAAAGTACCGCTATATAAACATAATTCTCTAGTCGTATGCATGGATGTTTCGAATATATTGGTTCGATAAATATACACATAATTAGGAACTAATCGTGCACAAAGTTCATGAAGATAGACCAGAGGCTGATTGAAAAACATTTGAAACGAGAATTGTCCTACTCTATCATTTTGCGCAATATATGCCACTGTTGGTAAAGTAAGAATTCCTGTAATTAATACACCAATAGAATAACATCCTATTAAAATTAAAGTATCCTTAAAGAAATTTTGGAAGTTATCTTTTAAAATAGCATATCGATAAATGTAATAAAAAGGAGTTAAGAATGATAAAGTATAAAACAAATAAAAATTAGTAAAAAGAAGTATTGCACAGATAATCGGAAATAACAATTTTTTTTGATTTCTTAAGTATAATTCTATAGCAGCAAAATAAAGCGGCATCCAGCTATAAAAAGAAAGAAAAGAAAGTTGTCCGCTGAAAAATATAGCCCAGGAACTAAACGTATAGGCAATTGCTCCTATAAGTTTTACCTTAGAATTAAATTTAAAGCAGGTTAGCAGATAATACATAGACCATCCTGAGATAAAAAACTTCAGTATTTCTAATATCTGAGCAACATCAAAAAACTGTAATGGGATCAACAATCCTAAATAGCTATATATATCTCCCATTAGATAATAACTTTTTGAAGCAAAGAAATTATTTCCTAAAAACAAATTCCAAGAATAGAATGGAAACTGTTTTGTTTTAAAAAATTGTATTATCAGATTTTTAAACTCGGTATAAAATTCAAACCATTGCGGCTTAATATCAGTACCATAAGTCAATGGCATATGATTAAGTATATAGGGAGATAATATAATCAAGCTAATAATAAGTATAAGTATACTCAATATAAAGATGTCTTTTTTTTCTTTCTTTAGCATTTTTTCACCAGTTCCTTTACTAATTAATATTCACAAAAACTATAAACACTTAGATTTCTAAACCCTATGAACTTTTAAAAATTAATTTTCTCTTCCTCAACGACAAGTGGTCGATTCATTAACCTTTTGTTCATCGCTATGATATATTCACCAATGAGCCCTATAAAGAAAAGTTGAAGTGAGCCAAAGACAAATACACCTAATAATATCGGTGCTTGTCCCATAGGAAAGGTATACCAGTTAATTAGCTTCAGAATTAAGTAGATAAAGGCGACAACCAAACTTAATATTGAGAAAATAAATCCTGTAAATGTAGCAATACGCAATCCGATTGTTGTATAAGATGTAAAGCTGAGCATTGCTAAATCATACAATCTAAAAAAATTATTTTTTGTTTTCCCAGCTCTTCGTTCTTGCTGTGTATAAGGAATTTCTTTTCTCTCTGGCCCCAATTCCGCAACTATTCCCCGTAAGAATGGTGTAGGATCTTTTAATTCTCGCAATGTTTGGACAAAGCTGGCATCATATAAGCCAAAACCAGTAAAGTGTTCAATTTGTTCAAAATCTGAGAACTTATTCAAGAGTTTGTAATACATACTGCGCAGAGTATACATCAATTTATTTTCTTTACTTGTTGTTTTTCTACCAATAACAATTTTATATCCGTTTTCCCATTCAGCAACAAATGTATGAATCATCTCAATCGGATCTTGGAAATCCGCACAAATTAAAATTGTACAATCACCTGTACTGGATAAAATACCATAGAAAGGAGAATTAGCTTGGCCAAAATTCTTAGTGTTGAAGATTGCTTTTATTTTATGATTATCCTGACACAAACTACGAATTATGCTCCGCGTATTATCTTTAGAATTGTTGTCAATAAAAATCAGTTCATAATCGTAGTTACTGCAATGAGTTTGCAATTCATTGATTATAGCTTCTGATAATGGTTTAACATTTTCTTCTTCATTATAAGTCGGTACAACAATGCTAATCTTTTTCATAATTCCAATCCATCCTTTTCAACTCAATAATCATACGTTATTTTTGTTATAGTTACAACTCCGGGTTGTTCTGATCTCTTTATAAGTCATCGCAAATAAAATAAGTAATGCAATTCCACTAACTCCTAATCCAAGCTTCATTCCCACCGGAGTAAACTCCATTTTAATCTGGTGCTCTCCCTCTTCTAATTCAAATCCAATAAACACTTGATTTACTTCTGTTACATTAAGTTCTTTTCCATTATCCCAAACTTTCCATCCCGGATTATAAGGAATTGTGGTTGCTACCCATTTATTTTCATCTGTGATAGAAATGGAAGCAGAAATATGCTCACCATTCACACTTATATTTTCGAATTGTTCTTCTGAATTCAATCGTTGAAAACTATCATTAATTGCATCGTCAGAAATCCAATAGACATTCACAGGAATGTATTCATTAACATTATTGAAGTTCTTACAGTATATATAGACTTCATCAATATCTTGATCAACTCGAATCGCAGTATAACCAAATTCATAATTTTCTTCATATATAATTTGTTTACCATCTTTATAGAATTCATAAGCAACAACACCATAGGGATTAGTTTGGCTATAATCAACGAATAAATATCCATCGCTTTGAGACCATTTAAATCCAGAGTTGACTAAGCTCTCCGCAATCAAAGGATACATATCATTAATATCTATTTTGTTCTCTGTATCTGGTACAACTATTGAGTTCAGCATGATGATATCTTCTTTAGATTTATCAATATTCTGCATTTGTTCAATACCCGAGATTTGAGAGCTGGCATAGCCCAATGCCATATCCAATGAATTCCTGTAAACTTTTTGATGTGAAACCTCATGAATAAGTTCATAGGTATGTGGAATCAGATATTGATTTTCCTCCCAAACAACCATATACTTGGATCCCAATAATGATTTCAACAAAAACTTCGATGGTTGAAATCCTAAAAACCAATTATCGGTAGATCGGTTATCATATAAAGGCCGTGTTTCATGATTATAAATATTAAAATAAGAAGTAAATCCATTGTAGCGCTTTACAATAGGATAATTGTATGCATAACTGGAATTATCCGCAAAATCAATTCGATAGAAACTTGAATCTTGAGATTTTATAAAATCGATAGCTTCTGTATTAAACATTTTTTGCTGATATGCATTCCAGGTCTCTGTATTAGCCACTAGAATATTGTTACCATTCACTATTCTTAAATATAGACAAAATATTGCCTCGAATAATACTGTACCCACCAGTAAAAGATTCCAAAGTCTACGCTTCGCCTTCAATAAAGAAAGCGTATATAAAATAAGGCAACACGTTAAAACCAAGCATGATCTTTTTATGACTCCTTGATTGATATCAGTTGTCCATCCTAGTTTTAAACTCAGTACAGAGATACCCATTAGTATTATTATGCTGCTTATACCCGAAGCGATTAACAATTTTCTATTTATTTGAGAACCGTGATCTAAAACTATCGCAACAAGCATAATATTAAAGACAATGTAGTAAAAACTCCATCGTATTGAAGTATTCCCATTAAAAACTAGATAAAACACGGGAAACAGAAGCATCGCATACAAAATTCCCATTGTCACTGTAAACGATTTTTTTCCTTTAAATTTAATTTTGATCAACTGTGGCAGCAATAAAACGTAAAGTATAAATGAATAATTGTAAACTGTATAAACACGATTATCCAATTTCAAAAAAGGAGAGTTGAATATATTATAGTCATAATCATTGATGACAGGTGAGAATAATGATGTCAGTACGCGAATTAAATCTCCACCATACAAAGGCGTCAATAAGCTTTCTGTTCCATTTCCAATTCGATTTGTTGATAATAACATTAAACCCGCTGGAATCAAAGCAAAAGCCGACAAGGCTACACCTAATAAGTAAAAGCCAAAAATAACAATAAATTTCTGAAAGAAGAAACTGATCGTTACTTTATCGTATTTCATAAAAACTCGACATGTCATATAAATTAATAACAGCCAGGAGAACATATACAAAATATATGGACTGATAATAGAAGACAGACAAATAATGAGTGAAAATCCTATTCTCTTCCTGTTTTCTAAGATTTCTTCACTGAAGTACAGAAGAAGAGCTAGATAAAGATAAGCATCTAAAAAATAATTAAAGTGCAGCCAATACATTGCCCAGCCCGAGAATGTAAAAATTAAAGCTCCAACAAGCTTAGCTCTATCCGTTTGAACTAACTTATCCAACCATAACCAGGCTACCGTTCCAATTAGAAAGAAACGTAACGTATCAATTACAGGAATAAAATAAGGAATCAAATCACTGCTAGGCAACAGTAAATTTAAATAAAATGATGGCGATCCTAAAATAGTATAATAGTATACTAGATTACTGGCGCCGAGTCCAATTGAATGGTTCCAGAGTGTAAATCCAGTTTCTTTAATTTGTGTATATAAGTCAACCATATAGGGAATTAATGCTTCTGTCTGATCACCCCAAAAAACCAAGGTAAAATGATTAACAACGAAGACATAGCAATAGAACACACCCAAAATTACAGCCAAACATCCCCATAATGGCATTAATTTACGCAATTTATTTTTCATAAGTCCATCAACTTTCTATAAAGATCCCGATCCAATGGAGGCTCTTGATCTGTATTCGGCCTACCAACTGCTAATTTAGGGACAACATAAGTTTCTTCTGGTAAAACAACTTCAATTAAATAAGGCCCCTCTTGGTTGATGCAAGTATTGATTGATTCTCCCGTCTCATATTGCCTATAAGGAATATCATAGGCTTCCGCAATCTTTTTAAGATTACAGTTAAAATAGCCGCCTGCTGACAAAGTCTGAGTATACCTGGAATCAAAATACATCTCTTGAAAATGCCGAATCATACCTAAAGCGTGATTATTAAAAACGACAATTTTAATCGGTAATTTTTGCTTAGAAATAAACTGTAACTCCTGAATATTCATTTGGAAGCCACCGTCGCCATTAAAAGAAAGAACAGGCTTCTTTAAAGCATAATAGGCGCCAATTGCTGCAGGAAGTGAATAACCCATCGCACCATGTCCACCAGAATACAAAATTCTTTGATTTTCTTTCACATAAAAAGACTGTGAAATCCACACTTGATTTTGTCCAACGTCCGTAGTTATTATTAAATCTTCAGGGAGTTCTTTGCTCAACTGCTGAACAATTTGATTTGGGAGCTGATCATCAATGTCCAAAAGCTCCTGTTTAATTTGATTACAGGTATTAATCCATAGTTTGCAAGTCTTTAAATTTTCTTTTAATAATTGATGGAAAAGTGGAATTGCTTGATTTAAATCCATATGAATATCGATTTCATCAGTTTTTATTTTATTTGTGCATTCTAAAGGATCGATATCTATGCGAATAAGTTTTGCATAAGGTGCAAAATTCTCTTGATTGACACCGGTTTGTCGAATATCCAAGCGACTTCCTAATGTAATCAACAAATCGCATTTATCGACAATAAAATTAGCTGTTCGATCTCCATAAGCACCAATAAAACCATATTTTAATGGATGATCACTTGGTAAAGCATCAATAGCAATCATGCTTGTCACCACAGGAATTTGAATCTCTTCCATCATCTTTTTAAATAAAGCTGAAGAACCGCTCTGTCGGATTCCCGCACCAGCTAATAGACAGGGTTTACGAGCTGCCTTGATCAATTGAATGATCGCCTTCATTTTTTCTTCGTCAATTTTTTTAATATCTTGTTCTTGTATATCATCGATTGAATATTCAATTTCTGATCGCTGAATATTCATAGGTATATCTAAAACTACTGGACCGCAGCGTCCTCCTAGCGCAATAGAATAAGCCTTCTTCAACTCTGGCAATAAATCCTCTGGCTTCTCAATGTAAGCGCAGTACTTCGTAACTGGCTTTACTATTCCTAAGATATCCGTCTCCTGAAACCCTTTCTGCCTGCAGGAAAGACCTTTGCCACTTTCATATGTATTTACTTGGCCTGTAATAAATAACGCAGGAATTCCATCAAAATAGGCATTGCATATCCCTGTGACTAAATTGGTTGCTCCTGGACCACTCGTCGCATAAGCGACACCGGGTTTTAAACTAACTTGAGCGTATCCGCAAGCGGCAAAAGAAGCACCTTGTTCATTATAAGTAACATGTGTAGAAATTTTATCTTTATATTTATTGAAGGAATCCATTAAATGGGTGACCATCCCACCAGGATAACCAAAAACATCAGTAATCTGTTTATCAATTAAAAATTGAACAATCGCCTCAGAAGCTTTCATAATCAATCTCCTTTTACTTCTTTTATTTTACACTAAGAAGAATATGAATAAAAGTGATTCTCATTTACAAAAAGAGAGAAGAGATCAGCACTCTTCTCGGTTAACAAAATATTGATGAATAACTTTACTCATAAAATCCAGCTTTTGTTGATTCATCTTAGGGGAAACCCCAATCCAAAATGTATTTTCCATAATATGATCCGTATTCTTAAGTTCTCCAATTACTCGATATCCGGAATGTAATTCCCGTAATTGATCGAAACAAGGGTGCTTTATCATATTCCCTGCAAAAAGCATTCTTGTCTGAATGTTATTTTTTTCAATATACTGAACTAAGTTATTTCTGCTTACTCCCTCTTTGACTGTAATTAAAAAACCAAACCAGGAGGGATAAGAATTTTCTGTTGCTTCCGGAAGAATCAAATATGGTTCAAGATCTTTCAAACTGTTTTTTAAATAGTTAAAATTATTCCGACGCTGTTCTGTAAAACCATCCAGTTTCTTTAACTGAGCAACGCCAATAGCTGCCTGCATCTCCGTTGCTTTTAAGTTATAACCAAAATGAGAATAAACATATTTATGATCATAACCTTGCGGCAACAAACCATACTGGCCATCATATCGATGCCCACAGAAATTATCATGACCACTAGGGCAAATGCAGTCTCTGCCCCAATCTCTAAATGAAAGTGCAATTTTGTAAAGCAAAGAGTTGTTAGTGTAAACAGCTCCTCCTTCTCCCATCGTCATGTGATGCGGTGGATAAAAACTGGATGTTCCAATATCACCAATAGTTCCTGTTAATCTTTCTTCTCCTTTATACATATAAGTAGAGCCTAAAGCATCACAATTATCCTCGATTAACCACAGATTATATTTTTCGCAGAACATTTTTACTTTTTCCAATTTAAACGGATTGCCTAATGTGTGCGCGATCATTACTGCTTTAGTTTTCTCACTTACTGCAGCCTCTAATTGATTTACGTCAATGTTATATGTTGGGATGGTAACATCCACAAAAACAGGAACAGCACCATACTGCAAGATTGGAGAAATTGTCGTAGGAAAACCTGCTGCAACTGTGATCACCTCATCACCACGCTTAATCTGTCTATCTTTCAGCATGGGTGAGGTTAATGTCATAAAAGCAATTAAGTTCGAAGAAGATCCTGAATTGGTCAACAGACAATGTTTTACTTTTAAGAACTTTGAAAAATCTTTTTCAAACTGATTACAATATCTGCCTGATGTAAGCCAGAAATCTAAAGCACTATCGACCAAATTTACCATTTCTTCCTCATCATAAACTCTTCCGGCATAAGCGATTCGATCACCTTCATTATATCCTTCAGACTCTTTATGATAATGATTGTAATATGCTTTTACTAATTCTAAAATTTGCTTCTTATCTTCAGCCATTGATGTCATTTCTGTTCCTCCATATATTTTAAAATTTGACGCTGTGTAATTTCTTTTAGATTTTCTTTATCCGCAAAAGCTTTCGACCATTCCACCGTCAATTTAACAGCTTCATCTACATGCCAACGAGGTTGCCATTGCAAAATACTTTTTGCTTTTGAACAGTTTAATTTTAAGTAATTTGCTTCATGAGGGCCTTGATAATCTATAGCTTTCCATTCAGCTCCATCCCAGAATCGACAAAATAAATCACAGAGCTGACTTGTGGTTATACAATCTCCATCCTCTGGGCCAATATTGTAATTACCAGCATACGCCTTATCTTTATACTGTTTCATAGCCAACATTAAATAAAACATATTTGCTTCCAATACATGTTGATATGGACGAACAGAATTAGGATTCCGGACGACAATAGCTTGCTTATTCATCGTATATTTAACGCAGTCAGGAACAATTCGATTTTCAGAAAAATCTCCACCACCAATCACATTCCCTGCTCTGCATGTAGAGGCTGCTAATTCACGATCTCCAAAAAAAGATTTACAATAGGAGGCCGTTACTAGTTCTGAACAAGATTTACTATTCGAATAGGGATCATATCCATTCAGTCGATCTGTCTCCATATAGCCATAATCCTCTTGTTCGAGATTCTCATAGACTTTATCTGTAGTCACATTGACAAAAGACTTTACACAGTTGTTTAACCGAATACATTCTAAAATATTCACTGTCCCTAGAACATTGACTTCAAACGTGTATACAGGCTTTTTATAGGAATCAATGACTAATGGCTGCGCAGCTAAATGAATAACGATTTCCGGCTGAAACTTATCAAAAATATCCTTCACAGCTTCAAGGTCCCTAATGTCTAAGATATGAGATTCTAAACGATTACTTAAGTCCAATAAGTGAAATAACGATGGATTGGTATTCGGCTCTAAACCAATACCACAAACCTCCGCACCACATTCTAATAGAATACTGCAAAGCCAGCTCCCTTTGAATCCTGTATGTCCCGTAACTAAAACTTTCTTTCCTTGATAAAATGCTTTCATTAATCCCACACCTTCCATGGCGCTTCATTCTTTTCCAACAGTTTTTCCAATTTATTCTTATCATTCATAGTATCCATACATTGCCAAAACCCATAATGTTTATACGCCTGTAATTCACCCATGCTGGCAAGTGTTTCTAAGGGTTCTCTTTCAAAGACGCATGAATCACCATCTAGATATTCAAATATTTCAGGTTCAATGACCATAAAGCCGCCATTAATCCAACCTCCATCGTCAATATTTTTTTCTTTGAACGACCGTATTTCATTCGTTTCTGATAACTCTAAAGCCCCGAAACGTCCTCCTGGCCTAACTGCGGTTAACGTGAGCGTTTTATTAGCTTGCTTATGATGTTGGATCAAATCATTAATATCAACATCACTCACTCCATCACCATATGTCATCAAAAATGGTTCCTGACCAACAAACTTTTGAATTCGTTTTATTCTTCCTCCAGTCATTGTATTCAGGCCTGTATCAACACAGGTTACCCTCCATGGCTCGGAGTCGTTATTTAGAACTTCTAATCTATTATTCTTTAAATCAAAAGTAATATCTGAATTGTGCAAAAAGTAATCAGCAAAGAACTCCTTGATAACATAGCCTTTATATCCGCAACAAATAATAAAATCCTGGAAACCAAAACTACTGTAGTATTTCATAATATGCCACATAATCGGTTTTCCATCAATTTCAATCATTGGCTTGGGCCTTAGATGAGACTCCTCACTGATACGTGTTCCATAACCACCAGCTAGAATTACAACTTTCATTATGTTCTCTCTCTTTCCAATGTTTAATAAATCAATCTTTTTTATTGAATATACGAATCCCAATTAGTTTGAAAACACTAATATTTTACCATAGAATCAAAGCCAGAACTGAACTAATGTTGAAATTTTATAAAACAAATTAGAATTATTTTGAATTAACGCATAACTATCTAATGAAATAGCCAAAAACAAGTTGTATAACAATGATAAAAAACAAAGAACAACAATTAAACATACAAACATGTTATCATTTCTACCGTGTTCGAAATCATAGCTGCACCTAGAATAAATTAAAATTAAAGCTGATAAAAAAAGGAGAAAGCCAAAATCAGCAATATATCTTGAAACAACGCCCGCCCCATTTGTATCAATCGAGCACACTATAAATGCAATAATTGTAAATAGAATTGATAAAATATATAATTTTTTATTAATTATATATTCTTTAAAAAGCTTTGGAATTAGTGCGCAAAAAAGCACTAAATTAGAACCTAAAATTCCACCATAAATTGGATCATTAATTACTATTCCTAGATAATTTGTCTCATATAATGTCTCATTTATAAATGGAAATATAGAAATAATATTAGGAGTTTGAAAAATTAAATAAAATATTCCACCACTTATGCGATCTAACTCAAAGCCTCGTTTTGTCATATCATTAGTTGTTAAATTATAATTTGCTCCAAAATCCAGCACAGAGCCAAATCGAATATAATTATAATACATTAGTAAACTTGCAACAAGGATAAAAGGGCCTAAAGCAACAACAAGTAGCATAGGATCTGACTTTTTTGTAAAGACACCTCTTATTTCTTCCCAAAATATCACAATTGCTGAAAAGGCTACGCATATCATTTGAGGTCGGCATCCTGCAACAAGTGCGATACATAAAGAACCAATAAAAAGTTTTAACTTATCAATATTGCCATTCTTAGACTTACTACCTATCCAAAAAAATAATCCCCATATGGAAAATAGTAAACCACATGCTATAGCTATAGTATAAGTATTCGGAATACTACTTAAATATACCGTTCCCATACCCATACACATTGTGAAACTTGACAACAAATAAATAATTAATGGAACTTTTAAATTATATCTTTCTATTATTACATAAAGTAACAAAAAGACACCTATAGTGATCAAAATATTAATAATCAACATAGGTTGATAACAAAATAAATCATTGCCTGTTAATAGATAATACGGAAGAAAGAATATTATCTCAGGAACTATTCCAAAGTACATATAATATTTACCTTGGAAATAACAATGATCCCAATAATAAGATACTCCTTCAACAGATCTAGCCAAGTAATCATATGGATTTTTCTGATTTTTTAAACTATCTGTAACTTCATAATCGAAATAAACTCTGCCTTTTGCTAGAGAATGGGCAAAATTAGCGTATTCAGTATAATGTGGCTGCGTCTCCTTTATATATACAGGATCTCTCAAAGTCATCCCGCATAAAATACAAGCTTCTGCAATAACAACAAGCACTATAATTAGCTTTTGCTTTTTGGTTTTGTTGAGTTTTATTAAATAATATTTAGATTTGCTTCTAAAAACGAAAAAGAGTAAAGCTACTCCAAGAATTATCAATGCTCTTACTACAGAAAAAAATAAGGGTCTTATAACATTTAATCGAATACTATTAAATTGTATTACATCGCCATTTTTTAAATCAGCTATGTTAAATCGCAAAGCATGGGTATTTCCTCCAGAATGGAATCGCAAATATTTTGATGATTCATAGTTGTTTGCCACAGATCTTCTTGAACACCAATGCCACCAAGCTGACCAACCCTCATCTAATGACAAAGTATCTACGCTATAATAATCATAGTTTTCTATCTCTATATCAATATAGATATTCTTTACTTCATCACCGATCTGATTAATCTCGAAATAACTCTGTTCATCATTATCTGCTGTTACTAAATATTTATTCTCTCCTAATTTTTCTAGAGAAGGGCTTGCTTCAACTTCAAAATTGTCTATTGAATTAAAACTTAATGACTCAAAAAAACGAAAATTACAAACAAATATCTCAATTAAAATCGAAACAATCAGCATTACTATTACTTTCAACAATTTTTTACTTTTATTCATAGTTATCCCCCTAAAACGATAAATAATTATACGAAACATTTTTAATGTGTTATTGTTTTTTGTTAATAGATTTTATATTAATTGCGCTCATTAAAACAAATAATATTAAACCTATTGATGAAATCAATAAACCAAGAAGTTGTCCAGGAACAGTATAAACAAAGTAAATTTCATGTTTTCCCTTTTGAATTTCAACGCCTATAAAACCACCATTGACATCTATTTTATTAATTTCTTTACCGTCATTATACACTTTCCAGCCTTGATCATTTGGAATACTAAAATAAAGGAAAGAATCTTCTTTTAAATCAAGCTCAAATCTCATCGAGTTACTGCTCCATTCAACAGGATTACTATAAATAATTTCGTTATTCGAATACGCTTCATTATAAATCAACTCATTTTCTCTTACACTACAATTAGTTGAAAGTAAATCAGTAATTTCATACAAGAAATAATCTTGATCATTTAAGGACATACACTCTAATTTTTCAGAATTTATAAATTTATTCTCAGAGCGCATCATTGCGGTAGCTTCACTTACTTGAAACACTTTAAATTCTGAACTTACAGGCAAATCTAATTTCGTACCAATATAAAAATAATTAGTCTCATCAACTTCAGATCCAAGTATTGCGTATTTTACATTTAGTCTTTCATACAATGCAGGATCATTTATATCAAAACTCCAATTGAAATCTGGATAAGCTCGTATGTAGTTAAGAAAATCATAATTTGCATACTCATATACTGAATCATAAGTCTTTGGAACTGGTAATCCATAATACAGACCTGCATTTAACTCTCCAAAATCCAAATATATACGATAAAAAGATGAATCATAGGTTTTCGGGGCATTTACAACCTTTTTCAATTCTTCTTCTTTATATAAATATTCTGCTCTAGAACCAAGGTTGGATACTTGTGATTGAACAACAGTGCAGGATTGACTTATCATTTCGCACAACACAAGGCAACATATCCCGATTACGGAAATCTTTTTTTCTTCTTTACTAAACTGATAAATAAACAATACAGTACAGAAAATATACAACAAAGTAACAACATCTGAGCTTGTGGATATCCTCTAATATCTAGCCCTCTTAAATAAGGAACATATATTCCAAGCATAAACAATATTATTAAAATAAATAACTCACTAAGCCATAATCTTGAGACATTAATATCCTTTATATTATTATAAATCATGCTTCCACAGATTAACAATGTATATTCTATAATCAATGAATATCTCAGGCTATAAGTAAAATGAAATAACTTCCCAAAAAGTGGTGAAACTAGAGTTAATAGAGCAAGGATAACCATCACTTGATATAATTTTCTATTCTTATTTTTACTTTTTCCAAATAATTGGGGAAGTAGTAATATATTTAGCACACTACAATAAATTCCGATTTGATAAAAATAATACCAGTAAAATTGATATAAATTATACTCTTTAGTAACAGGAACAAAAAAATTCATTATAATACTTAGTATGTTGTCGCTATTCCAAGTAGTATAAGTAATTAGTTCATGATCTATTCGAGGACTTCTAAACATATGAAATACTGATGGAATCCATACAATTGCAGATAAAGCTATCGCTATAATAAAAGAGGCTAATGTCTTAAGCGACATCTTAATAAATATTCTAAAATTGAATTGCCCACAAGTTTCCGAAAATCGAACAATCCAGTATATTAAAATAAGCCAGCAAAACATCCATGATAAATAATAATTAACACTTAGCATCAATGCTGCTGAAATAATAAATAATGGATAACTTCTTTTGAGCAAAATATTCTCTATGCCAATTAAAACGAATGGAGCTATACAATAAAAGCTAGTATATACAGGATGCTCTAGAAATAAAGTTTGCCATCCTGAAAGCATAAACATAATTGAGAAAATAAAACATCCTGATCGATTTACTTTTCTCATTTGTAAAAAATAGTAAAACGCATAGCAACTAATATAAAATTTTATCAATGTAATTATTAGAAGGGATAGATGTAAATTATCAAATATCCTATATAACACAAAAGTAATCCAAGAAAAAGGATCACCAATTAAATAATATCCTTTAGATCCATAAAAATTAATTCCAAATAATTCATTCCAGCTCCATCCAACTCTTCCTGACTCAATTTGTCTGAAAAATTCTTTATAAAAAGGTATATGTTGAGCAATCCAATCTGATTCAATTATAAAGGCTTTATTAATTGCAATTTCACTTCCTGTTAAAAGAGAAGTTAACAATTCTTTTACATATGGAGAAAACACAATATACAAGATTATGCTTATAACAAAGAAAAGATATATTTTATCCTTATTTCGCTTTATTCCCGTCATAACGTTTTCCTCCTTCTAATGCGTAATCTTATAGCAATTTTCGCTAGAATTATTTTCTAACTTTTAATAATACAAATTTTTCATTTTCGTAAATCACATTACTGCAGCCTCTTGCATCAAACCATAGCGGCAGATAAAGATCATCTTTGAAAACAACAACATCTTTATCCATAATAACATAATCACATTCAGAATCAATGATCGCATCACAAATTCTAGAGTAATCAGGATCGTTTGCCCATACATGCTGACCATAATAATCCCTAACATAAAATATATTAAGCCATTCGCTTGGAGCTTCAATAATCGAGTCTGAGTAAGCGGGAGCTGAACGAGCTGTGTTTGCATCTATAAGCACACTTATATTACTCACATAGGCTTTTACTGCAATATCTTGGTTTAAAATAACAGGCCGTTCCAAGTTTGACTCCTTAAGTTCTTTCATAAGGTTAACATACAGCTGCCATTGATTCTCGGTAATCCGATACAATGGGTTATACCCATCTCCTGGAATAAGAAGCTTTGAGTAATAGGTATTTATATTGATTAGAATAATGCTTGCCGCACCTAGTTCTATTGAAATAAGCACTATATTCTCCAGTATCTTTTTATTCTCCAACCATCTAATAAGTCCTGCATAGAATATAACCAAACAAAACGGATTAATAAAAATTTCAAAACTTCGGCTATAAACAATATTTGTCATATATTTAACAACAACTGGAGTAACTAATGGATTAATAAAAAGCATAACAATTATTAACATGAACTTTTTATACTTTTTCTCATAATTAATTTGTATACAATTAATCATAATAATTAACCAGAATACACAGTTGCGAATCAATTCAATTTTATTTAACGGCCGAAAATAGTTAAGTGTCATATCACCTAAACTATTTAATCTAAAGAAAAAAGAATAGCCATTAAATCTTGCATCTCCTCCTGAGAACATAGAATTATGTACAAGATAGCTAAGTAATATTAAAGCAGCTAAAACTACAAAGAAACTAATCTTAAATATCTTCAATACAAGACTCCACTGCTTTGTATTAAATTTCCTTGTAAAAAAAGCAAAACAACCCGCTAAGCAGTAAATTACCAAAACTATTAAAGATAATAAAATATTACTGTCAGCAAAATATATGACAATGAATATGAGCAGAGCTAAACAGGATAATAGAAATTTCAAGTATATCTCATAATCCTGAATATCACTCCAAACTAAGAAGAAAAAGAAACTAATCTGTATAAAAGCAGCTATGAAAAATCCTGAAGAGCTAAATCCAATTAGCGCGGAATTTAAAAAGACAAGCAGTAGTAAAACTTTTTTGTTACTATTTTTTATAAAATCATATAGAACCATCATTATACAAGCTATACTTAGAGTCTTCCACGTGTTTCCATAAAAATTGAAAGAAATGTTGAAATAATTAGTAAAATAAACTAACACAAAAAATAGTGCAACTAGCTTAGGAAACCATTTCTTATCTTCTAATAAAAAATGAATGGAATGAAGCATAATATCACTAAGCATGTAAAAATACATAATTGCTGATGTCCACAAATAAATAGGAGTTAATGGGATACTATCTAGATGCAATAAACTTCTGACGTTTTTTAATAACAAAGAATGAAAATAATAAAAGCCTTGATAATTATGCAATATTGAAGCTCTCTCAAAATTCCCAGTGTAACCATTAATCTGACCCAAAGTTTTTGAACTACTATTTTCTATTACCATAGATAAATAGAAGTTAGAATCAAAGGCAGTCTCCCCCAGAGTTTGCCTCCCCATCAGTATACACAGAAGAAAAGTAGCCATTATTCCACAAACAATCCATAGCAACTCTTTTTTAGTGGGAATTAAATAAACTTTCACTTTCAATGCTAAGAAAACAGGTATTATCAGTATAATATATTGAATAAAAATAAGATAGTATACAGATAATTGAAATCTTACGAAAGCAAAGATAAAGAATTGAAAAAATCCAATAATAACAAAAAAACCTATAGTTGTTAACGGGAAATGGTGTGCGTTCCACTTAAACAAATAACATAGACATTTTCCTAAAATATAACTGTCAACTATCAGAAGCAAGGATAGTGCTATTGAAATTTGCAACATATTCGCTTCACACCTTTCTTTATTATTTCGTCAAACACGAGTATAAATATAAATACCATAGAAATTCCATACGAAATACTTTGTAATTTTGTTCCTTTATAGTAGATAACATATTGAATTTTCTCATTTCTTTCTCCTGGATTAAATGTCACTAAATAAGTTTCATCATCTGGATAAGGTACTATGGATCCCATATATTCTCCGATTTCACTATAAGTATCCACAACATATCCTTTGTAATAAACAAGTGGAAGAATATAAAAGCTTTCAGCATTACTACTCTCGACTGAGAAACTTATATTATTATAGGCACGAGTAAAATCTATAAATTCTTGTTTATTATTAGTAACAACATAATCACCATAATTTCTATAGTCAATATTGTCTTTGATTGGCAAATAATCAGCTGCAGCTAGTTCTGCTTGATTATAATATGTTACAATACCATGCTCTCCACTATAGTCATCATCCGCGATCAAAGAATATGGTGTATCATTAAAAATAACAGTTGGTTCATGTTGAACAAAAGACAATTGATATATACCAATGGAAAGCACTAACAGCGAAACTAATATGAGAACATGCTTTTCACTTAATGCCTTACGACATTTCATTACAAAAATTCCGGATACGATAGAAAGCAAAGTAGACGAAATTATTACAAGTCTCCAAGGAAACTGCATAAAGCTTAGCAAAGAATTTAACTGTTTCCAGGGAAAAATATTTAAACAAACAATCAAACAAAAGTAACCAACAACTGTACATATTAGTAAGAAAGAATAATTATCAAATTCACTTTTCTTTATTTTAGAAATTAAAAGAGGTAAAAATAAAGCAACTAACCCTGTGTTAGTCGTCATCCAATGATCCCGACCAAATTCATGTCCAGCTAACCCAAAATTAATTTTGACTGTAAATAGCTGCTCAAAAAACAAGGTATTGTTACTTATGTTCGAATCGTTAACAAATTCATTTATCGCATATTCTCCAGAACTAAGTTGCTCCAGCATCGGAAACAAAAAGAAAGCTAAACAACCTAAAGCTAATACAACAGCCTTAATTATGCAGAATATCCTTCTTTTTTCTTTCCACAATTTTTTTAAATTGCAACATATAAAGATCCCAAATACACCGCACATAAGAATAAACGAAATATTATGACTTAGAAGAAGTAATCCAAAAAATACTCCGAGTAATTTATAACTATAAGACTCAGTATACAAAACTTTATAAATTTCTAAAACTACTATTGGAATAATAATCATTGCTAAAATTTCACCTACAGCACCTCGAACATAAACATCAGTAATTCTATATGCTGTAAACAAATAAATAATTGCAGATAAAAAACCTGCATAAGAATTTTGACTTAACTTCTTCACAACATAATACATGCTAAAAAAAGTTAAACATGTGCAGAAAAATATAAATAATTTATATGTAATAACAATAGGAACTCCAGAAATTCGAATTAAAGCAGGAATAATTAAAAAAATATCAGAGTAAAACAAAGGCGTTCCGTAACCAAAATTAAAGTTTTGCTCATAATATAGTCTAGGAAAAAAATCGCCGTGAAGATAAGCTTCTTTTAAAGCTTCAATCCTACACAAATGAAAATATGTGTCATGCCCACGAATTAGCCCATCAGAAAATAATGGATAGCAAAATGCAATACACACTAATAATCCAGTGATTATTAATAAATTCTTTTTTGAAGTCAATTTTTCTATCATTATTATCGTTTCCTTTCATATAATAATTAGTAATTATTAACCTTATCAATAATATATTGAATTTTCTCTGTGCTTAGTCCATTATATAGAGGAAGCGAAACAATATGATCTGAAATATTCTCAGTAATTGGAAAATCTCCTTCTTTATATTTTAAATAACTATACGCCTCGCTGAGATGCGGAGGTTGAGGATAATGAATCTTAAGTTCTATGCAGAATCGCTCACAATATTGCATAAAGTCTTCCCGATCAGCTACCTGAATAACAAACAAATGAAATACATGCCCCAATGTTCCAAATTGCATATTTGGCAATTTAATCTTAGTATTTTTTATTTCATTTAAATATTTTAGAGCAAGATTTCTTCTCTCGTTAGTAAGCTCATCTAAATGCTTTAACTTCACACGTAATAGTCCTGCTTGCAGTTCATCTAATCTAGAATTATAACCAACCTTTTCAAAATAATACGTTTTCTTAGACCCATAATTTCTCATCATTCTAATTTCTTCGGCGATCTCTTGACTATCTGTAATAATTGCTCCACCGTCACCAAAACCTCCAAGATTCTTTGTAGGATAAAAACTAAAACAGCCAACATCACCCCAAGTACCACATTTTCTCCCATTGATAGAAGTTCCATGAGATTGTGCACAATCCTCTACTACTTTAAGATTATGTTTTCCTGCAATTCTCATTATTTCTGGCATATTCGCTATCTGACCATACAGATGAACTACACATATTGCTTTTGTTTTAGGTCCTATTGCCTCTTCAATCTTTAGTGCATCCAAATTATAATATTCATCAGGCTCAACAAATTTTGGTACTAATCCATTCCTAGTAAACCCCATAATTGATGCAATATATGTATTCGCTGGGGCAATAACCTCATCTCCTGGGTTTAAATGTAATGCTTCAAAAGCTAAGATTAATGCGTCTAATCCACTTGCTACACCTACACAGTATTTAGATTTGTTATATGCCGCGAATTCTTCCTCAAAGCTTTTTACTTCATTTCCTAAAACATACCAACCACTATCCAGAACTTCTTTTACCTTTTCTAAATACTCATCTTTATATTTTATATACTGTGGCCGCAGCTGATTATTATCTATCCTCATATTTTTCCTTCTTTCCTTTTTTGAATTCACTGTACTCTCTTATATAATCGGATTCTTTATATCCATCATTAGCTAGAACCATTAAAATGGCATCATCGTGATATGTTAAGGTATGCCATATATAAGGACCACATACTAGTCCGACATGTGGATCATTAAGTTCAAACGTTTCCTGATTACCATTTAAATCTTCACATTTCACAATGATTCTACCTTTTAATGCAAAGAATATTTGAAATAATTGTTTATGAGCGTGATATCCTCTAACATTTCCTTCTTTTGTATCGATAACTGTGTAAACTCTTTTTATATCGAAGGGCAGTCCTGTGTTTCTTTCAATGGCGCTGAGATAACCGTCATTAACGCTGCCATGAGCTTTAAAAGCTTGCAAATATACATTATCCATTCGTCTCACCACTATCAATTATTTCATCAATAATATATAATGGACGTTTTCTTGACTCATCAAGATTTCTCCACATATATTCACCAATAACGCCTAGCATAATCATTTGTACTCCTGCTAAAACCAGCACAACAACCATTAAAGAAGTCCAACCGGCTACCTCTGATCCATAAACAAGTTTATCATAAATCAAAAATAGAGCTGATATAAATCCTGTTACACTCATCAAAAAACCTAAGCCGCTAATCCATCTGATGGGAGTATGTGAGAAAACAATAAACGTGTCTATAAATAAATCGATTCTTTTTTTATAGGACCACATTGATTTTCCTTTTTCTCTAGCTTGTCTTGTATATTCAATAATCTTTGGTTTAAATCCAGTCCAGATTAACTGCACATAAATGGAAGAATTCTTTTCTTGCATATTAATTAATATCTTAGCAACACTTTTGTCCATCAAGAAAAAATCAAATCCCTGCTGTGGATAATCAGCAATAACCAATTTTCTAACAACTCGATAATAAGTGTTAGCAAAGAAGTTTTTAATCCAAGGTTCATCTCGCTTATTCCTTGCTGCAATGACTACCTTTTCACCACTTTGCCAGTAATGAATCATCTCTGTAATCAAATATGGAGGATCCTGTAAGTCAGCACTCATAACTGCAATAGCATCTCCCGAAGCTTGACTCATGCCAGCAACAATAGCACGAAACTCTCCAAAATTACGTGAGAGCTTAACAATTTTTATACGTTTATCAATATGCTGTACTTTTTTTAATTCATCTAAAGTTTTATCTTTAGAGCCATCATCAACAAAGACGATCTCAAAATCAATATCTTTCCTTTTATCAAAAACATCAGACACTAGTACTTGATAGGTCTCAGATATATTCAGTTCATTAAAATAGCATGGAATAACTATAGACACTTTCGACATATTTAACTCCTCTTATTGCAACCTAATTAATTATAACAAAAAAGATCAATGTATACTGGCCTTTTTTAAATATTTTTGATATATGGAAAAACAAATCGAAAAAACGAGTAGAACAAAACCGCTTATGCTGATAACTGCTCCTTGCTTTAATCCCGCTGGTGTAAAATACATCTCTAAAAAACAATTACCAGGAGGAATAATTAAACCAATGAACCCTGCGTTGACTTTATATTTAACAACAGAATTACCATTTATTTTAACGTTCCACCCTTCATTGTATGGAAGACTTAAAATTAAAAATCCTCCTTTTTCACTATCTATTGTACCTGTTAGTTGATTTCCCTCATATCTGATGTTTTCTAATTCAAAGGCTTCGTCAGACATCATTCCACTAATCGCACTTAAATCGTCATCAGTACAATATACTAAATTTGAAATATTTTCTAAAAATAAAGGGTCATTTTTCATTTCTGACACTTGTGAATATGAAGTACCTAAAGATCTGTAATCATCATTTCTATAAATACATAAAAACCCTCGGAAATTATCAGTAATTAACCGCCAATTCATATTCTCTGGCAGTTCCATCTCATTTGTGACAATAGCATATTTAACATTTAAAAAATTCATTAAATGAGGCTGTTGAATATCTAAATACCAACTAGAGCCACGAATTATTTCAGGCACTTGATTGACCAATGTTGTTAGCGATGGTTCATAAATCGAATCATAGGTTGTTAAGCCATTGATTTGATAGTATAATGCTGAGTTAAGTCCCATACTCCAATAAACAGATTCCTGAGGAACATACACACGATAATACTGTGATGCATTTACTGGTTCAATTTGATTTAAGAATTCTTTAAGCTCTCCTGGTTTGTCCTGTAAAACATGAGTAGCCTCATTCATAAACTGATATGAGTGACGATAGCTTCCGTCTTTAAGATATTGATGCGAAAGAATAGGAAATATGGTCATTTCAAAAAAACAAATGACCCATAATATCTTAAATTTCTTCTTTTTTAACATCATATATAAAACTAAATAAACACCTGCATAAATAATGCCCCAGCATAAGGCTTTCAGATAATCTGAAATACGCAGACCAAAAATCAAACAAGTAACAGAAACTATGAGCGCACTTATGCCTATCGCAATTAAACTAACATTTCTAAGTAATTTTAAGTTCCATATGTCTGCATTTTCAACAGTATGACACAACATAATCAAATTCACGATTACAAATAAAACAAAACCTCTAAAAGAAATTTCGCTAAATCCATGCATTGCTGATAATAGTAACGGTGATACTAAAAATAAACCTTCTATAAAGATAAAAATCCAGTTTGCTTTTTTTAATTTTTTATCTTTTAATATGAAAACCTGCGGTAAAAGTAAGACAGTTATTGAACCCGCCCACAAAAAAATTTCTCGCGTAGGATAATGATTGGTATTAAAAGGATATGCGATAGGCTGTAATAAATTCATCGGCAAAAAGAATGACGCTAATTCCGTTAAATAAACCCGTATATCTCTAAAAATAAAATTACTCCCCAGATGCCCTACTCGACTGCTTTGCGATAGATAAAAAATGACCGGGCATAAAATGATGCCGGAAAGACAAACTCCAATTAGATAACAGCCTATTAATCTTAGTGTTTCCTTAAGAAATTTCTTAAAATCCTCTCTCAATAGGTAATAGCGATAAATATAATATATCGGCAAAAAGAACGAAACTGCAAAGAAATAATAAAAACTAATAGAAGCTATTAAAAAAGTCATAATACAAAATGGTATCCACTGTTTTTCCTGTAAGTACTTTTCAACAGTATATAAATATAGTGGAAGCAAACTATATGAAAGTAAGAAAATTGGATAAACTGAGTAATATATCACCCCTGCAGAAAAAGCAAATAAAAACGCTCCTATTATTTTAGTACTTTCCTTAAACGAAAACATTCCAAGTAGTAAATACATAGACAATGATGCCAACATCATCTTAAATATTGTTGTGAAAATTAACGCATCCCAAAAATATATTTTAAACCAGGCACAAATCAACATTGGTATATCCGTCATGATATACCACATTTTAGAAACAAAAAAATTTGTCCCTAGAAAATCTGACCAAGAATAGAATGGTAATGTGCCATTTTTTTTAAACAAATCAAATAGTTGAATAAGCTCATTATAAAATGCATAATTTTCTTCTCGCGTATCAATAGTTACAAATTCATAGGGAATTTGTTTTATTACAAATGGTAGATAGATTAACCCTGCTCCTATCAACGTAATTGCAAGAAGTATAAATATACTATACTGTTTTCTTCGAATCATTACTCTTTCTCCTTTCTTCATAAAGTAATGCAACAGCTATTACGCAGCCAGTAACACTAAGGATTATACCGAATTTAAAGCCTTTAGGTACAAAATACATTTCGATCTGATTATCCCCCTTTTTTAGACTTATTCCGATAAATCCACCATTTACATCATATTTTTTCACTTCTGAACCATTGACAACAATTTTCCATCCCTCATCAAATGGCAAAGTCATTACCATGAATGAATTCGATAATGTATTTATTTTAGCAGTAAGTTGATTACCGCCATAACTAATTTCATCAAGATTACTTACCTGGTCTATCTCAGATAACGATTCTTGTATTTCTCGATAGTCTTTTTCTTCACATACAACTATATCATTTAACGCATCAAGTTTCTTTCCTGATTTTGTAAATTTATCATAAGTCATGGCTGTGTTATATGTAGTACCTAAAGGCCTATAATTTACGTTTTCATAGATATGAATATTCCCACGATAATCATTTTGTATCAAATTCCACAAAATTTCTTTCGGTAACTCTTCTTCATTTAAAACCAAAGCGTATTTGACATTTAAGAATGTCATTAATGAAGAATTCTCAATATTAAGCATCATTCCCGAATTATACACTTTAATATCAGGACTTAATTCAGCTAATTTGTTAATTGATGGAGAATAGGTAGAATCATATATCATTAAACCATTTAATTGGTAAGCAACAGACAGATTGTGACTAAAATTCCAATACAAAGAATCATATGGAACATATACTCGATAAAATTGCGAATAATTTGCAGGATCTAAATAATTAAGATAGTTATTTAACTCTTGATCTTCATCTTGAAGAACATGCGTAACTCTTTCAAAAAATGAATAACTTCCTCGATCAGATCGATCCATTTCGTTGAAATAATGAATTCCCCCAGAGAGTGAAAATTCAAAAGCAGTAATAATTATCAATAAATTAATAGCTCTATGCTTAAGCAATATACCTTCAATAAATATCAAAAAGCCACAGGATATAAATAGTAATAATTGTGGTAGGTAATTACTGAAGACTAGTTCTCCTTTCCCTTCTAAAAGACCTGAAAGTGGAACTATTCCGATACAAATTACTGTTGCCATAAGAGTCATAATCATTAACTTCGAAATATCAATCTGATCATAATGCTCAAGTATCCAGCAAGCAGTCAAAATATTAAACAAGGTTAGTAGAAAAGTCCATCTGAATGAAGGATCGCCAAATCCATGTAAAGCGGCATCGCCCATTGGAATTAAAGCAATCGCTATGAGTATAGTATAAAATAATAATGTTCTTTTCTTATACAGAGCATCCTTAATCCAAAATAATTGCCATAAAGCTAAAGTTGTTAGACTTCCTGACCATATGCAAATTTCACGAGTAACATGCCATTCAGTTTCAAATATATTAACATTATAAATATATTGATAGTTCGGAGCAAACATCGAAGCGATAAAATGAAAATAAACTTGAGGATCTTGAAATAGAATGTCCGTATTAAAACCGATGCGATTATTGCCACTCATGTAGAAAATTGTCGGGACTAAAATAACACCAGCTATCATTACACCAACAATATAAGTTCCTATTAATTTCAAGGTATCCGGAATAAATTCTTTGAAATCAGATTTTAATAAGCTATAGCGATAAATATAATAAAAAGGTGTTAGAAATGAAAGAGTATAGAAAAAATACCAATGTGATATTAACAGAATTGATGTAGAAAACATAAACAACATTTTCTTGCTTGTATTAAGATATTTCTCAATGCCGCAAATATAAAGAGGCACCAAACAATAAAAAGAATGAAACATCAATTGTCCGCTAAAGAAAATGGCCCATCCACTAAATGCATAACAGAGACTTCCAAAAAAACTAATTTTAGATGATATTTTCATTGTTCTTAACAAATAATACATTGTATAAGCACTCACAAAAAATTTGACAATTTCTAAAACCAATGATCTGTCAAAGAAATTTAAGTCTTGAAGCAACAAACTGGCCCATGTAAATAGATCTCCCATAATATAAAATGTTTGGGATGAATAGAAGTTAGTTCCCAAAAACATACTCCAAGAGTAGAACGGCAATGTTCCTTCCGTAAAAAATCTATTCATTAAATTAGTAAATTCCATATTGAAGAAAAACTGTTCAGGTTTTAAATCTGTTCCATAGGTTACAGGGATTCCAGAAATCAAATTGGGTAAAAACATACAAAGGCAAATAAACGCCACTACCAAGAATAACCCTATTAAATATTTGCTTTCTCTTCTCATCTTATTCCTCCATAATGAATAGCTTTTCATATTACGTAGTTAGTTTATTAAATACAATAAATATGGCTTTTCTATTATATCCTAAATTCTATAAATACACAAAACAAGCATTAATCTTCATTGAAAAAATTAAAATGAAAAAGTAAAATCTAATTCAAATCTGACAAATAATGATTACTAGCGCTTTAAATTTCACATTTTTTTGCTTATAATAATTTACAGGTGATAAAAATGAAAACAATAAAAAAACATTTCTTAAGTAATTTAGACATTCTGTTTTTTTTCTTCGCAATTTTATTTTTCGATTATTATTTTCGAACTCAGTTAGGGCTATCTCAAATAACCTCTAAAATTTTCTTCGTTAATATTTTTATAGCTCTATTTTTAAGTTCAATTATGTTTCTTATGGGAAAGAAAACTCGCCTTGCCTATGGAATAATTTTTATTTTTATTTTAGCATTACTTTGTTTCTGCCAAAATCTACATTATAACTATTTTTCTACATTCTTTTCTTTCTCAAAAGCTAGTATTCTTAAAGAATTCTTTCAAGTAAAAAATGAAGCCACAGGAAAAATAACTTTTGATCTCTTCGGCTACTTCCTTCCACTTATTCCGTTTATCCTTACTAACTTATTCAAAGGTAAGCAATATAAATACTCTCACATTCTACGAATATGTATAACATGCTTTCTTCTTATATTAAGTACAGCTTGCCTATTCTTAACTTTCACTAATTATCCTGTAAGCAGTAAGAAAAGTGAAAGTGATGCTTATCTTTACGAAACATTATATAACAAAGTTAGGGCAGTTGAACGACTTGGTTTATACTCTTACACTATTAAAGATGCGCAATTAACACTGAGCAATAAAGCAACTAACGTTGATGAAGAAAAAACTATAATAGATCTTTTTATAGAAGAACATGGATATACATCTGAATCAAATGAATTCACTGGATTATTTAAAGGAAAAAACTTAATTTTAATTTTATGTGAGTCATTGTCAACCATTGTAATTGACGAAAATCTCACTCCAACGCTTTACAAAATGCAAACACAAGGAATCACTTTCAGCAATCATTACGCACCCGTTTATCAATCAGCTACAGCAGACAGCGAATTCATAAGCCTTACTTCTCAAATTCCTTCCATTGATAACGGTCCGCTAGCCTATGACTTTTATGAGAATACTTTTCCAAGTGCTTTACCTTGGTTATTTCGCGAAATCGGTTACTCTGCTAATTCTTTTCATTCTTTTAAAAAAGAATTCTATAATCGGGAAACACTGCATTATACCTATGGCTTCACATATCTCTATGATTGGATAGATCTCGATTTAAAGAAACGGCCTGAATTTGTAGAAGCTTATAATTGGATACATGATCGAGAACTATTCACAAGTGCGTTGAAAGCGACTAATGAAAATGCTCTGGAGCCTTTTTTCGATTTTATTATCAGTGTTTCTGGTCATGTTCCATATGTTCGTGAACGTTATGAACTAGAATATGATTTATGGCAAACAATTATTCTTCATGGTGAGTCTGGCGAAAAATATTCTACTGAAGCACTCTGTTATCTTGCAGCACAAAAAACGCTTGACAGCGGCCTTGAAACTTTGCTTGACGAGCTTTCAAAAACTGGACAGTTAGAGAATACCGTCATTGCCATTTATGGAGATCATTATCCATATGGACTAACCAAATCAGCAACAAAGGAATTGTTTACTGATTTAGATAATGATTTTGAAATCTACAAAGTGCCCTTTATTATTTGGACGCCTTCTTTAGAAGAAAACCTTACTATCGATAAAGTAACCTCAACCTATGATATTATGCCCACTCTCTGCAATTTGTTCGATATTAATCTAGATGGTCACTTAATTATAGGTCGAGACGCATTGTCTGATAAAGATGGATTAGTCATCTTTGAAGATCGATCTTGGTTGAGTGATCGTGCTTATTATAATGCAACCAAAGGAGCTATCATAAAATTAGATCCTTCTATCACAGATCATGAAATTGATGAAATCAATAACCAAGTTTTTGAAGAAATTCAAATTAGCCAAAATATCTTAACTTCTAATTATTTTGCTTCTGATAACTAAGTACACGAAGAAGTGATGGTTCGTTAGGTATCCTAGGGGGCTGATAAAGTTTAGGGGTTTTGAGTTTAGGGGGATAATTTGTAAGGGGCTGTGACAGATAAATAAAGAAAAGAAAAAAATGCGCTCACTTTTTATGAAGTGATATGTACCCTCTTTACTGGACAACAACAGTTCAGTAGGGAGGGTATTTTTATGCGCTATTCGTATGAACACAAAAGAAAACGCGTAGAAATGTATCTTGAAGGGAAATGGCCATACACCTGCGGATGTATCGATAAGAACATTTCATAACACTGTTAGGAATTGGGTTCGCATTGAAGAAGCTTGTGGTCCAGAAGCATTGCGACATAAAAAATCAAATAAAGTATGGAATCCTGAGGAAAAGTCAGTTTTAATCCAACGGGTTATTGCCAATAATTCAATTAGATCTGTTGCATCAGAAACAGGTATAAATCAAGGATTGCTTTACCGGTGGGTTCAAAAATATAAGATTTGCGGCTATAATAGATTAGTCAACATGAAAAAAGGGCGACCTCCAAAGGAGTCACAAATGAAGCGCAAGAAAGTAAATTTTAATAATCCACGACCTTTGAAAGAAACAGAATTAGAAGAATTGATTCGTCTGAGAGCAGAAAATGAATATATCAAGGCAGAGAATAAAGTAATAAAAAAAGTAAAACAAGCTGCGCTACTCAAGGGCGAAAAAGCAGCAATCATCAAAGAACTTCGTGAAAAAGGATATCAACTAAAACATCTTTTAAAAGCAATGAGGTGGCGAAATCCACATACTATTTTGAACTACAAAAAAGCAGATGCTGTAGCGCTAAGAAATAAGGATTTGGCAGATAAAATCAAGGATATTTTTGAAAAAAACAAAAGTAGATATGGCGTTCACCGAGTACACAAAGAGCTCGTAAACAAAGGATATAAGATGAATCACAAGCGTGCGCAGCGCTTAATGCATGGTATGGGGTTGTTAGGTAAACACCCAAAGAAAAGTATTATTCCTATAAAGGAAAGGTTGGAAAGATTGCTGATAACATCATAAACAGAGACTTTGGTACCACAGCTCCCCTACAAAAATGGACTACGGATGTATCGCAGTTTAATTTTTCGTGGGGGAAATGTTACCTTTCTCCGATTCTTGATATGCATTCAAATGAAATCATTGCTTATGATTTAGCTTTAAGCCCGAACATGGAACAGATAAAAAGAATGCTTAATAGAGCATTTGAGAAGTTTCCTAAAATTGAAGGACTCATTTTTCATTCAGATCAAGGATGGCAGTACCCGCATTTGTATTATAGAACAATGTTGGAACAGCATGGTATAGTACAATCGATGTCTCGCAAAGGTAACTGTTATGACAACTGCATTATGGAAACATTCTTTGGAAGATTATAAATGAGATGTATTATGGCTATGAAAAAGAATATGCAAACTTTGAGAGCTTTGCAGTAGCCATGGAAAAATATATAGATTATTATAACAATAAAAGAATTCAGGCAAAAACAAAATGGATGCCTCCTGTAAAATACAGAGAAGCATCCATGTGTTCCGTCTAGTTCAAATATGTGTCCAGGATTCTGGGTACATATCATTTGCAAAGTCCCATTTCTTAGTTTTAGATTTATCTCTTATTAAAAATTCATTAGTCTTTAAAGAATACTCACTGAATGGTTTGCTTAGCTCTGATATTTGTTCGCAATATTTTCTATATTTGGAAGAAATACTTTTTTCATAAACTATACTCATAATTTCACCTTCATTCCTCTACTACTTTTACTAGTCGCTTACTTATTTCATTTTTTTTCACATCAAAAAGTGTGATTTTTTTACACTATTAGAATAAATGCTGTCATCAACGACATGTTTTATGTCATGAATGGTTAGTGATTCTAAGCTATAATAACTATGAAGCCAAATAAAAAAGGCCGGATTTTTCCGACCTTTTGAGGTTAAATGACTTCTGGGTTTTCAATGACATGCAGGACATATTGTCCGTCTTCAACGTCGACCTTCATCGTGCAGTTGCCTTCATTGCCACGTTCAATCATCTTTTTGGCAATCAGGGTTTCAATTGTTCTTTGGATATGACGCTTCATCGGACGTGCCCCAAAGACTGGATCAACACCTAATTCAACGATCTTCGCTTTCGCTGCGTCGCTGACTTCCAGAACGATATCCTTCTTCGCCAACCGGCCTGACAACTCGTTCAGGAACTTATCCGCGATCTTGACCAGAACCTCATTGTTCAAAGCATTGAAGACGATAATCTCATCAATTCGATTGACAAATTCCGGTTTGAAATATTTGCGTACTTCATCCATGTAATGACGGTTACGTTCAACCTTATCGTGATCAAAGGCATATTGAGAGCCTAAGTTGCTGGTCATGATAATCAGCGTATTCTTGAAATCAATCGTCACGCCCTTGTTATCGGTGATTCGGCCATCGTCAAGAATCTGAAGCAGGATGTTGAAGACATCCGGATGAGCTTTTTCAACTTCATCCAAAAGTACGATGGAATACGGTTTTCTACGCACCGCCTCTGTCAGCTGACCACCTTCGTCATATCCAACATATCCCGGAGGCGCACCGATCAGCCGTGATACACTGTGCTTCTCCATGTATTCACTCATATCAATCCGGATGATCTTGGATTCATCGTCAAACAACTGTTCCGCCAAAGCTTTAGCGACCTCCGTCTTACCGACACCGGTTGGGCCTAAGAACAGGAAGGAACCAATCGGCCGGTTTTCATCCTGAATCTGCGCTTTTGACCGCAGAATTGCTTCGGTAACCAGCTCCAAGGCCTCATCCTGGCCGATAACTCGCTGCGCCAAGGCATCCTGCAGATGCAGCAGTTTCTGACGTTCGGTTTCAATCAGCTTGCTGACCTCAATGTGCGTCCAGCGGGAAACGACCTTCGCGATCTGTTCCTCATCAACGATCTCCTGAATCATGTGTTTTTCTTTCTTGCTCTGCGCCGCTTCGCGGATCTTCCGTTCTAAGGTTGGAATCGTATCATACTGCAGCTTGGCCGCATCCTCATAGCGGGCTTCGTTCTGCGCCTGGGTGAAATCCAAACGGGCTTTTTCCAGCTGCTCCTTATACCCCTTGGCTTCGTCCAGCTTCCGCTTTTCCTGCTGCCATTGGTTGTATTTGATTTCCTTTTCCTCTTTCAGATCCGCCAGTTCCTTACGCAATTCTTCTAACCGCTGCAGCGTCTTGGCATCCGTTTCCTTCTTCAGTGCAGTTTCTTCAATTTCCAGCTGCATGATCCGCCGCATCAGCTCATCCAGTTCGGTTGGCATCGAATCCATCTCCACCCGCAGGGATGCGCAAGCTTCATCAACCAGATCGATTGCCTTATCCGGCAGAAACCGGTCGGTGATATATCGGTTGGACAGCGTGGCTGCGGCAATAATCGCTTCATCTAAAATCTGTACGCCATGATAGCTCTCAAAGCGATCCTTTAACCCCCGCAGAATCGAAATTGTATCTTCTACCGACGGTTCATCGACTTGAACTTTCTGGAAACGACGCTCCAGCGCCGCATCCTTTTCAATGTACTTGCGATATTCATCAAACGTCGTAGCGCCGATACATTTTAACTCACCCCGCGCCAGCATCGGCTTCAGCAGGTTGGCGGCATCCATGGAGCCTTCCGTCTTGCCCGCTCCGACCAGATTATGAATCTCGTCGATGAACAGGATAATATTGCCCTCAGCCTGCTTAACCTCATTGAGCACCGCTTTGAGCCGTTCCTCAAATTCACCGCGGTATTTCGCTCCGGCAATCAAGGCGCCCATATCCAATTCAATCAGCTTCTTTTCCTTCAAGCCAAACGGGACGTCGCCGTTCACGATCCGCCAGGCGATGCCCTCGACAATCGCGGTTTTGCCGACGCCCGGCTCACCGATCAGCACCGGATTGTTTTTCGTCTTTCGCGATAAGATCTGGATGACCCGCCGGATTTCTTCATCCCGGCCGATAACCGGATCGATCTTTCCGCTCTTTACGTCTTCAACTAAATCATGACCGTATTTCTGCAGGGCATCAAGTTGATTCTCTGCGTTTTGTTCTGTCATCTTCATTCCACCTCGTCTTTCTTCTTCCGCTTTTTCAAGCGCTTTTCGCGTAATGCCTGTCGCTTCCAGAATCGCTTTGGCGACGGCGCTGCCGCCGAACAATAAGCCGATCAGAAACGCTACCGAGCTCATATACGTTTCTTCATGAGCCTGACTCCACTCCAGCGCTTTTTGATAGGCCAGCTGCACTTCGCGTGAGAGATTCGGCTGGGCCGCGGAAGTGCTGGAAGGCAGCCGTTTCATATAACTGTCGATGATCTGCAGCGTCCGCTGTTTATCCTGATTCAGCCGCTGCCATAATCCGTCGATTCCATCATCTTCAAAAATGGCTTTCAGGCAATGCTCAACATTCAGTTCGCTTTGTCCCTGGGCCTGCGCCAGCTGGATCGCTTCCATCAGGATCCGCTGCAGGCGTTCTGTCATCTGATCAATATTCATAGGATGTCCCTCCTTGTCATCGTTAGTATATCACTTTTAGCACTCTAGTCAATAGAGTGCTAAACAAAATTTTTAAGAAAAGGGTTCGTCTATATCAAACCCTTTAGGACGTTTATTTAAAAGCCTTTTTGAATTTATCGAAGACCGATTCCTTGCCGCCTTTAGCCTGCAGTTTGCGCAGCTTTTCATACATGTCTTTTTCTTCGCCGCTGAGCTTCTTCGGAATCTCAATCTTGACTTCCACTAACTGATCGCCCTGACCGGAACCGCGCAGATCCTTGACGCCTTTGCCTTTCAGCCTGAACTGCTGGCCGTTCTGCGTTCCGGAAGGAATCGTCAGCTCCACATCGCCGTAAACCGTCGGCACATCAACCGAGCAGCCTAATGTCGCATCGATAGAGGAAATTGGAATCGTAATAAAGATGTTGCGGCCATCGCGCACGAAGTAATCATGTTTCATGACCATAATCTCGATATAAAGATCGCCGTTCGATCCGCCGTTAGCGCCGCGTTCCCCTTTTCCGGAAACACGCAGCTGCTGACCAGACTGGATCCCGGCCGGGATCTTGACGTCCACGCTCACGCGCTTATGCTCATAACCCTTGCCGCCGCACTTGGAACATTTCTTGCGGATTTTCTTGCCGGTGCCGCCGCAGTCCGGGCAGACGCTTTGGGACTGGAATACGCCAAACGGTGTGCGCTGCTGGGTAACCACCGTTCCTGAGCCGTGGCAGGTCGGACAGACGGTAACGTCATCTTTGGAATGCGCGCCGGTTCCCATACATTGCGAACATTGTTCATCGACGTCAATCGTAATCGTTTCTGTCTTGCCGAAGATCGCATCCATAAAGCTGATCTTCATCTGCATGTATCGATCCTGTCCCTTGCGCGGCCCATTGGAACGGCGCGAGGATCCACCGCCGCCAAACCCGCCGCCGAAGAACGAACCAAAGATATCGTTTAAATCATCAAACCCGCCGCCGCTGAAGCCGCCGCCCATACCGTTCATGCCATCCATGCCGGCATGCCCAAACTGATCGTAGGTCGAGCGTTTCTGCGGATCGCTAAGAACCTCATAGGCCTCGTTGACTTCCTTAAACTTTTCTTCCGCTCCCGGCTCCTTGTTGACGTCGGGATGGTACTTCTTAGCCAGCTTTCGATAGGCTTTTTTTATTTCATCATCAGAAGCGCCTTTGCTGATGCCCAGGACTTCATAATAATCACGCTTTTCACTCATAAAACATCACCCTCCTGCTACTCTACACTTTTTATGAATCGATCCAGGCCCGCACCGCCGGTAACCCGGATTCGCGGCAGCCTGTATAAATCCATTCCGGGTTTTATTTTACCATATTCTGTCGTAAAAGCCAGCTGAACCCCAGCTTCCTTTAAAATTTCTACTGCGTGATCGTTGACATCGCCAAATGGGTAACAGTAGACAAAGCCGCCATCCACATAGTCCAGCGACTGCCGGGTATCGTTCGCGCCTTCCTCAGAATCAACGCATAACAATCGGCCGCCATGGCCTGCCTTGCATCCACCCTGGTGCATTAAGAAGGAGTGGGACTGGAGTTCCAGGCCATCTTCCCGCATCTGGAAAAACTCATACGGCAGCTGCGGATTCATCCAGCCGGTAATCAGAAATAACGTGGCGTTATAGCCAAAATCCTTCAGCACAGGATAAGCATATTGGTAGACCGTCGGATCGCCGTCGTCGATTGTAATCGCAACTGCTTTTTCCGGCACATCCGCCCAGCCCTTCATCATCATTTCTACTTCGCGCATCGTTAACGCAACATAGCCACGGTCCTGCAGAGCCTGCAGCTGTTCGCGGAATTCTTCAACTTCAACGTCATTGACATTGTCCCGGCTCTGCCCATCCGCTTCACTATAAAAGAAGTGATACATCAAAACCGGCAAGGACGTAGCAGCCGTTTCAGCGGTTCCCGAACGCTCCAGTGTTTCCTCAGCCTGACTCTTGTCGACCCAAACGATCCGGCCCTGCAGCTCAACGCCGTAAGCTTCTTCTTTCTCTGCATACACCAGCCATGTCTGTTCGGTACTGGTCGTCAGAATCGTTTCATCCCAATCGTTTTTCATCCGTGTACCGGCCTTCAGCTTCACCGCAAAATCTCTTTCCAAAAGATGATTGGTGGGATTCAGCCAGCTGCCGGAAGGTGTGACCTGCAGCGCGTCGATCAAAACCTGCGCCCCGCCCTCCTGATCCATCCGATCTAACGGAAGATAGGAAGAGGTGATCAGATCTGGATCGCTGATTTCTTTAAGCTGAACCAGCTGTCCGGGCTGCAGTATGGCAAAGGGCTGCAGCTTGCCGTCCTGCATGATCATTAAATCAACAGGCTGTTCGCTGCTGACGCGGCGGCCGTTGCACTCTTTGACATGGGCGAGCTGCTCATCATTCAAGGAACTCGTCAGCACAGCGCTGCTTGCATCATTCAACTGATCCGCGTTGTTCTTGGGGGTGCGGGAACAACTGCTGAGCGCAACGCTCAAACACAGAAATCCCAGTATGGAAACCAGGATTTTTGTGCGGCGTGAATTGTTATTTCTTTTCCTTGAAATCGGCATCGACGACATTGTCATCCTGAGCGCCTGCGCCCGCATCAGCACCCGGAGCACCCGCCTGCTGCTGATACATCGCCTGAGCCATATCGTTGGCTGCCTTTTCAAGCTGATCCATCTTGGTTCTCAGTGTATCCATATCATTGTTATCAATCGCTGTGCGCAGTTCATCACGCAGTTTCTTGACTTCTTCCTTCTGCTGATCTGTAACATTCGCATTTTCCGTATTCAGCGTTTCGTCAATCTGATTGATGAAGGCTTCCGCGCGGTTCTTCAATTCGATTTCTTCTTTGCGCTTATCGTCTTCAGCCTTGTGATCTTCGGCTTCGCGTACCATCCGATCGATTTCTTCATCGCTCAATCCTGAAGAGTTGGAGATGGTAATCGACTGGGATTTGCCTGTTCCCTTATCTTTTGCGGAAACATGGACGATACCGTTAACGTCAATGTCAAAGGTAACCTCAATCTGCGGAACACCGCGGCGGGCCGGAGCGATTCCGCCTAACTGGAAGTTGCCTAAGGTCTTGTTATCATTGGCCATTGGACGTTCGCCCTGCAGAACATGGATGTCTACAGCCGGCTGATTGTCCGCTGCCGTCGAGAAGACCTGGCTCTTGGATGTTGGGATCGTTGTATTTCTTGGGATCAGCACGGTCATGACGCCGCCCAGCGTTTCAATACCTAAGCTTAATGGTGTAACGTCCAGCAGCAGAACATCCTTGACGTCACCGCTGATGACGCCGCCCTGGATCGCTGCGCCTAAGGCTACAACTTCATCCGGGTTGACAGAACGGTTCGGCTCCTTGCCTAATTCCTGACGAACAGCTTCCTGAACGGCTGGGATTCGGGTAGAACCGCCGACTAACAGAACCTGATCAATATCATTCTTGGTTAAACCGGCATCCTTTAAGGCCTGACGGACCGGAATGACAGTGCGGTCGACCAGTGACTTAGTCATGGAATCAAACTGAGCACGAGTTAATGTGGCTTCAAAGTGCAGCGGCCCGGCTGCCCCAGCGCTGATAAACGGCAGGGAAATCTGTGTCTGAACCATGCCGGACAGATCCTTCTTCGCTTTTTCCGCCGCTTCCTTCATTCTCTGCAGCGCCATCCGATCCTGTTTCAGATCAATGCCATTTTCTTTTCTGAACTGATCTGCCATCCAGTCAACAACGACGTTATCAAAATCATCGCCGCCTAAATGGTTGTCACCAGCTGTGGCCAAAACTTCAAATGTACCGTCAGCCAGATCCAGGATGGAAACGTCGAAGGTTCCGCCGCCTAAGTCAAAGACGAGAACTTTCTGTTCTTTATCGGTCTTATCAATACCGAAGGCCAGTGCAGCCGCTGTCGGTTCGTTGATGATTCGTTCGACTTCCAGACCAGCAATCTTGCCGGCATCTTTGGTCGCCTGACGCTGCGCATCGTTGAAGTAAGCCGGAACGGTGATGACCGCCTTGTCGACCTTCTCCCCCAGATAGCTTTCAGCGTAATCCTTCATATAACCTAAGATCATTGCGGAAATTTCCTGCGGTGTATATTCCTTGCCGTTAAGCTGAACTTTTTCGTTCGTGCCCATTTTCCGCTTGATTGAAATGACAGAATCCTTGTTGGTGACAACCTGACGCTTTGCCGCATCACCGACGATCCGTTCGTTATTCTTAAAAGCGACAACGGACGGCGTTGTCCGGTTGCCTTCCGGATTGGTGATTACTTTGGCTTCATTGCCTTCCATGACGGCAACACAGCTGTTGGTTGTACCTAAGTCAATACCGATAATTTTTCCCATAATTGAAATCCTCCTTATTCATCTGTTTTCTATTTTTTTGTTACTCGCTGACCTTGACCATCGCGGCGCGCAGAATCCGATCTTTTAACAGATAGCCCTTCTGCAGAACCTCGACGACATGGTTGGGTTCAGCGCCTTCCACCGCTTCCATCATCAATGCCTGATGGAAATTCGGGTCAAACTCTTTGCCCAGCGCTTCGATCTCGCTCACGCCTTCTTTCGTCAAAGCATGAATGAGCTGCTGGTAAATCATCTCGACGCCTTTGCGGTAACTTTCCGTTTCCGGGGTCGGCTCAATCGCCAGCGCCCGTTCCAGATTGTCCAAAACCGGCAGGATATCTAACGCAAAGCTTTGGATCCGGTATTTCCGGGTCTGCTCGGCTTCCTGCTGGAGCCGGCGGCGTGTATTCTCCGTATCGGCGTAAGCCTTCAGATATTCGTTTTTGAGCCGAACATTCTCACCTTCCAGCTCGCTGATGCGGGTTTTCAGTTCTTCAATTTCATTTTTCTTGGAGAAAAAACCTTTCTTTTTCTCCTCTTTTTTGTCTTCCTTTTTTTCTTCCTGCGAAGCGTCAGACGCAACTTCCACTGCTTCTTCCGCAGCCTCTTTCGGCATTTCTTCTGCCGTCTGCGGCTGTTCTGCAGCTTCACCTTCCGGTGTTGGATTCGGTTTCACGTCTTCCTTCATCGTCTCTTTTTTCATTTCTTCCTGGTTACTCATGGCTGCCTCCTTTTCCGTATAAACTCTCGATCGACTGACTGACCAGTTCCAGTAGCGAAACAATTCTGTCGTAATCCATTCGGGATGGGCCAAAGACCATCAGCTGGCCTTTCTCATCACCGCCGAGCTTGAATTTACTGGTCACAACGGCCATATCATTCACCCAAACTAGCTGCGCGTTTTCATTCATCTTTAACGCCAGCTCTGAATTGGCAGTCATTCCGATCTGCCGCCACAGGCTTGGATTTTCCATCATAGCCATCAATTCCTTCAACTTTTCAATATCGGCAAATTCCGGCTGATACAACATATTGTTCTGACCGCTGAAATACACATTTTCACTGGCAAACTTGACGAAGGCATTGACAAACGCCTGAAACAACATCTCATGCCGCTTGACATGCGCTGCTAGGATCGGTTTGATCGAATCCATCTTATCGACAACATCTTTGATCAAGGTGCCCTTCAATCGGTCGTTCAGAATCTGGCAGCAGGTTTGAATATCTTCTACTGACAGGTCGTCGTCGAACTGGAACGTCCGGTTCTCCGTATGTCCCAGATCGGTAATAAAGACTGCCACAGCACTTCGGTTGCTGATCGGGAACAGCT
>ERZ1106981.45-NODE-45-length-98158-cov-56.106286_pt1 | contig 98158 bp, 101 predicted proteins | sample MGYA00403692_ERZ1106981 | MGnify/ENA primary metagenome ERZ1106981 (study PRJEB35170, sample SAMEA104062431) | human gut metagenome | biome: human gut; feature: human-associated habitat; material: faeces | place: Denmark | collected 2012-06-22 ... | reverse complement strand
GGCATAGGCATAGTTCTCAAAGCTGCCGTATCCGGCATCCGTCACCACCATTTTCGGATCGTCTCCGAATTGATTTCGGTATCCTTCCAGAAAGGGGATTGCGGTCTTTGTATCATTGACATCCGGACTGATATAGGAATAGGCAATATACCCGTTATTCACTCCGATCTGGACATTGTATCCTGGTTTAAACACGTTCGTGTGATTGTAATAGTCATATTTCATATGCATCATTGTCGCATCCGGATCGGTCTTGGAGAAACTGTTCCGCTCTCCCAGTATATCTTTCGCTAAGGCGTAACTGAACAGACTTTTGGCAACGCTGCCCAATTCCCGTTTCAGCTTCGCCACAGGATGGATTCCCCGTCCTTTCCGGATCGCTCCGACTTCCTGCAGCCACGCATCCAGCCGTTCATCGATCTCCATCAAATACTTCAGTGTTGGTTCCTTCAGGATCGAATATCGCACTGCGATTCCCTGGACCTTAAAATAGCGATTCAACTGTCTTACGATTTCCATCGCTTTCTGCCAGTGACGCGGACGATACCGTTTGACCCAGGCACCCCAAAAGAACGTCATTTTATTCGCATTCGCCTCAAACTTCGTTCCATCGATCATCAGGATCGCAGCCTCCAGCGCTTTTTGATCCTGGATGCACAGATAAACCTGATGACTGATTTCTTCCAGGGTTCCTTTCAGCTGATCATTGATAAAGCGCTGATAGGTTTTATAGGACGGTGTCTGTCCCTGAAGAAGCCATCGGCAGCGCAGATCGTAACGACTCATTTCTTCCAGCTGACGCAGGGACGCATAGCCATAGCGGGCATAGGCAAACAGAAGAATCGTAAGTAACGCGATCGGATCATAGGCATCCCGACGCTGACGATGGAAGTCGATCCACTTTCCGATATTGATCCTCCCGATGACTTCCTGAATCGTCTGAAACAGCGTCATGTCTCCACAATCCGATTGGGATATTGAAATTTCCAGTAGCATTTTTGTCTGGTATCCCTTATAATTTCCTTGTGGATTTAACACTTTTTGCATAGTTTAATGATACTAAAAAAATGCGCTTTCTTCTCTCGAAGTTACGCATTTTTTTATTTTTTCCTATCCCTTATCTGTCACAGCCTCTGTGCTATTAAACTACTGGAATATTGCCAGTGAGTCCAGCCTGACTGAACAGCTGCTGCAGCGCTGCATTGAGTGCGTTCTCGACCATGCTGCCGATTGGCGTGCACATCGCAACCAGAATAATGACAGCAGTTACTGCAACAATGGTTAAGCCGTAGTCTTCGATAATTGATCTCACGTTTTATATCCTCCTTTGTGTGATCGCTGCTTTTTATTCCGGAAGCATAACCGGGCAATTAAAAACACAGCTCATCTCTAAGCTGTGGTATTACCTTCTTTTATTGTTGAACTCTTCGTAGAATTTTTGATAAGCTTCTGGATTAAAACCGCAGTCTTTATTCTGTTGTTTTATCCTATCGAAATCGGTTTCATCAAAGATAAAGGCATCCATTGGTTGCTCTCGATGTAGCGATTCATATAGCTGCTGCTTTAATCCTTCAGATCGCCATTTTGAATCAGCCTGTAATGTATCGAGATAAGCGTTTGAAATAAATCGGATTTGTCCCTCTTGTGTTTGAATCAAACCGCTTTGATCAATCACATGGACTTTCACAGTTTTCTGTGACATCAGTCCGTTATCATCCGTCACTTCGTATGTAATTTCAGTGATGCCAACTTCAGAAGTATCTAAATCGTTGAAGTTAAGAATTTGGACTCGATTCGTAATATCCAGCCCATCAAAATCTTTCGCAGACACATTCACCATCATTTCTTCTTTCGTTACTTCTGTTCCTACAAAGAACCAGCGATCATGAGCTTTAATCTCTGGAGCTTTAACCGAAGCAACAAATTTCTTGATTTCTTCCGATTCATTCCCTGCTCGGTCTTTGATCCAAACTTTAATAAGATAGGACTGCCTTGGCTCAAGTTGGAATAAAGCTGACGGTTCTGTTAAATCCCCGGATTCATAGAACCAGCTTTCTCCACCATCGGAGCTGATCGCAAAATTCCAAAGTTGAACGCCAGAGTGTTCATCCTGCGGTTCAATATAAGCAGAGTCATATTTCGTTGCGGTTGTTTTTGCGTAGATCTCTGCGTAAGGTATGACCTTATCAATCTTATAAACATCTGAAACTGAAATATCCTCATTGCCGGCATAATCGTTAGTCTTTGTCTTGATTCGATAAATCCCTGTATCGGATAATTCTATGACTTTGCCGCCGGTATAGTATTGATAGCGGAAGACCTGTCGGTCAGTCACTCTTTCCATTTCATTTTCTGCCATTTGCTTCTGATCTGTCCAGTTGAAACACGACCAGATTTTATAAGAATATAAAGTCTGCTTCTCTGTAGTAATAATGGATTGATTAGTGTTTGTTTGTGGCGGGGTGATTTCAGGCATCATTGAAAAGTCAGCATAAGAATCTTGATAGTGATAACTAAGATCCATCGCATCAATGTATCCATAATAATTATTGCTTCCTTTAGTCGTATAGTACAGACTGACCGCAGTAACATCAGAAAGAGCTCCTTGCCAGACACCACCTCCCCCACCTTGGGCAAATCGAGTTAAGTATTGCCAAGCATTGTTACTACTTGTTTTGTAATACAATGTGATATCACCGCGAGTCATATTTCCCCAGTCTGATCCAGATTGATAAGCGGAGACCGTTGTATTATCCAAGGTTACAGGCCTGTCAAAGTTAAAGTCCGCCATCCAGATTGTTCCTGACTTTCCAGCGAGCTGTCCTCGATCCATCGAATCAGGTAGCTGTGAGGAAGCATTATATTTACTTCGTGTTCCATAAACCGTTCTTTGATTTTGGATCATTGTTGTAATTGTATATTGATGTTCAATTCCACTTAATGGTGCTTTCGTTGTAATATGAAATTCTTCAGAAAAATCTGCAAGATGAATCTTTCGGATTGCTGACCCCTTTCCGGATATAGTTCCTGAAATAATCAAATCAGAATTATCTGAGGTGGCAGTTAGCTCTACCTGTTTTGTTCCAAAAGGCAATTCCAAACTATAATGTTCATCATCGATTCTTTTCAGTTCTCCTGCCGAAGATTGAATTCGACCCAGTGTTGTATATTCCTGCTTCTGCTTGCGATCTTCCAAAGGTGCATCTGCATTTTCAATCACTGACCATGGTGACCAGACTGCAGTGCATTTCTGCCATTCCGTTTTTTTCTCTGTTTTTAGCAAGGAATGACTATCTAACCCTAAATCATCAAAAATCTGTGTAGTCCAGTCTGTCCAATGTTCCTGATAATCCCCGTATTGATCATCATAGCTTTCAGACCAGGCTCCATAAGTCTTTCCATCATCCAAAGAAAGAGCGTACTGCCATTGTTTAACTCCAGACACACCATCGTCATCATCACTATCTAAATCCTGCGGACTTAAATTGACAAAAACACTTTGACTTGTCCAATCTTTCATTTTTGGATTCAATCTCATTTCAGGATTGACTTTATCAATATTTGTGATGGGAATTTCTTTTTCTATTTTGTTTCCGGCTTTATCCACGCCAATGACTTTCAACGTTTGATTCTTAGATATGACAATTTCATCTGACAATTCATTTCCGTGTTCATCTTCAAAAGAGGCGATGCCGGATTGTTGATCAGTAGCGTTGAATGTAATTGTAACATCTTGATTTGTCCATTCCTCTGGTTCAATCACTGCACTGATTTCCGGCGGAGTATAATCAATGTTAACCTTCACACTTGAAATCAAAGATTCATTACCTGCAAGATCTGAAGAATAGATTTCAATTTGATATTCCCCATCTTCAAGTAAATGCTCATCTTTCAAGTTACTTAAATTGACTGACCAACAATGATTTTCGTCTGCCTTCAGTTTATGTATTGTTGCGTCATCATCGCCATTGGCTGCACTGTAGACCTTAGCCCAAGCTTCATTAATCCCGCTGCATTGGACTTCATTGATTTCTCCCTGATAAATAACATAAGGCTGATCGTAAAGGTCTTGCAGCAGCAGATGGATTTCTGTTTCTCCATTAATCCACTGGCCATTTTTGATTTCCTTACCTGTCTGATCAGTTAGAATAATTGGTTTCTTACTGACTGATATCGGCGGTGTCTTATCGATCATGAATTGTCCGACCCTTTGCGTATTTTGATTGCCGGCTTTATCTGTTAATTCCGCTTCGACCAAATAGATCCCTTCATTTTGAAATGTATGATTTGCATTCGGAACCATTAAGGTTTTACTGTGCTCCACCCAGCTTACACCTTGATCAGCAGAGACTTGATATGACCAATGATCAATTTGGCTGTGATTATCCACAGCCTGTAGGGTTAAATGAATGTCCTGATTTGTCCAGACTCCCTGCGGCTGATCCGCTATGAGATACGGTCTTTCCAGATCAATATGAAACAATTCGGAGCTTACCGTTTCTGAAAGACCATTAACCCCGGTAATCTCAGCATCCATCTGCCAAACACCATGTTCATTAAACTCATAGGTAAAAGCCTGATTTCCATTTATTGTTTCTAACTTTTTTTGTGTATCTGGCTGTAAGATATTGGTCAATGTGTATTCAGTCTGATAAACAACTTGCTCTGCATTATTATAAACGTTGTTATAAGTATTAAGTTGGACATCCCACGCATTGGTTCTTTCATTCAGGGTATGGCCAGCATATTTATAACATGGCGCTTTATCTTGCCCGGTGGCATGCTTGCACCATCCACCAGCATCATTGCTGACAACTCGCTCCACTGTCCCGGATGAGTTTTGCGTATAGATTGGATTCGTTTCATTCGGATCAAATGACCAATGCACAGGATAGGCAAAATAAGTGACGCCGGTATGTTCCTTAGAGTCTTTAAAAATATATTCATTATCCGATGTTGTATTGGATAAAACAGAATAAAAATACTGATATCCATCTTGGGTGTGATGGATTTTCCAGTCCGTTATCGTATCCGCCAACCCATGAATGGCGGTATTACCTAATCCTGATGGTGCTGAGTTATCCACAAGACAGCCAGGCTTGCTTCCGACCGTGACATTATCCTCCCGGCAGATGTCTTTTAGGACTAACCCTTCTGTTTCTATTGGTTTATAGATTGAAGTATTTTTAACCGAGGGACTAAACGTTGTAGCAGCACCATTGGTCCACAATGTTCCATTTGGATTAAACTCACCGTTATCCAGACAAGTTTCTGACCTTGTATATCCATATCCAGTATCATAGTCAACATATTCTCCTGTCCAACGATAGGCTTTATAACTTGGAATTTGAAGATAGTTCAGCTGATACTCGACATCCTCTGAATTATCAGCAAACACAATAAGTAGCTGCTTCACTCTCTTATTTATTGAGATATTTTCTAATCCGTTATTGAACCAAGTATAAACAGGATTTGCATCTTTAGGAAGATAATATCCAGATTCTCGCTTTTCTAATCCAGTATTGATATAAAGCTGCTTTTCAATGGATTTCCCAGTTTTCTTATTGTTAGCATCTAAGGATAATTCCAAGTCACCAACCTCAATTTCTTCTGAAAAAGAAACATAGATGACTCTGGGATTTTGGAATGCTCCCGAAACACCATGAACTATTTCCGAGTTTAGATTAGGATCAAGATAAACATCACTTGAATGAAGCTCTGGGTATACCCATGTTCCTAAAGCGTTAATTTGAACTTGAACATCATGACTGTTTATAAAATGGGTATCTTGATAGTTAAATTCCACATCGATCAAATCTGTATAGTCTATCCAATCCCAAAGCTGCCATTTTTCTTTTATGACGCAAGCGGCTTGTACTTGTGTGATGAAAAAAATAATAACAGCGAGTCCCATTAGATTCCGTATTTTAAATTTGCTTTTCATTTTCTATCCTTTCTATGAGTACACTGAATACCACATCAAAGCCGCCAAATTTCTTCAGCGGCTTGTTCTGATATCCAGTTTTCCACAATCCATTTTTCAGTTTTTCTGTCTGATGATATATTTCGGTTCCCTCATACATGCGGGCAGAAGCTGAACTGCGGTCTGGATGAAGACAGCATCATTGGAATTTCACCAGCCCCCAATCAGGGAGCCGCCTGTTTCGGTTGCGGCAGATTGGCTACTGCTCGACCAGCTGCAGGCGAAGTATCATGATCGTGTATTATGGTCTTGGCATCACTAAGTCCCCTTAGCTTAACCTGCACATTGTTGATCGCTCTCCATCACAGATCTAGGGTCATGGCGCAATGTCAGGTTGGCTCGCATAATACAGCAACGTATTCAGCTTCCGGCTATTCAATTGTCAAAGATCGCGGGAGCTTATTCATCTCCTCACCCTACACCACAGAAACAATCCGCTTTTTGAGCAAACTATTTTTCAAATTTTTTTAATTTTTCTCTAAGAATCTTCAAAATTCTGTTTTTTCTATAATTTACAGTGCTTTGAGGAAGACCTAATTTTTCAGCGATCTCTCGCTCTGAATACTCTAATAGGCTATAGGTCATGATTTGTTTATCATGATTGGGCAACTTCTCAATTTCCTGCATCACTGCCACCAATTGATCATGAACGGAGATTTCTTGAATTGGATCTTGTTCAAAACCTAAGATGTCATATAAATCATGTCCATCAGTATTCACTTGATCCAAGCTATAAACTTTATATTTTTCCAGCCGCTTACGTTCATCCAGTTCTTTCTGATAACTATTAAAACAAACGGTATAAACCTCTCGTGGCACTTCAATAAATTGATTGTTGATCCTGATGAAATAATGTTTAATTTGATCTTCTGGAGATTGTACTGTCCAGAAGCTGTTCTTGTTGTAATCTTGCATCGTTTTCCTCCATTTTTCTGTTTTGTTTAAAAACTGAAAAATGGAGGGGATCTGCATTGATAAGAACACATAAAAAACTCCCAAGAACTTCTGGGAGCAAAAAAACATTAAATTTTAACTATGAAAAAGACTACCCTAATCTTCTTTTTTTCTAGTAGCCTTAACCTTTCTGTTTTTAAATAGTAATACTAACTATGACTTTAATGAGTCGAATTGAGTCGACAGAATTATATTTTTTTTAATTCATAACAAAAAACAAAATTTCCTCATACATTAAGTCTGCTATTACATAATCCCTAATAAAGATATATTCTATAGAAGAACTGAAACTTATCCGTCGTTATCATTAATAAAAGAGTTGCTAATAGCGTTAGTAATTAACGTTATTTCGCAACTCTTTTTCTTTTTTCAGAAAATACCACTTAGTTAGGAATCAAAACAAATACTCTTTTAATTCCTCAAATCATTTTCATTCCTATACATATTACAGCCGACCATAAGGTACGCTGAATACTGATCAAATTAATAAATAATTAATAAGAATAAGAATTTACTAGTTCTCGACAAGCGGATGGTTGTGTATAATCCCAAGGTGAACCTTCCCATGCATGACCAGCATTATATGGATTTCCAGAAAATCCTGTTCCGTTATAACTACCATAGTTATATTTAACTCTTCGTCTAGTTAAAATGTTACACTGATTATTAATTAATTTCTGGAATGTCCCATATATGTTATCCCAACCTTTATTATAACATTCAGTAGCAACTTCTGCTATTACACCAGCTGCACCTGGTCCAATATCAGTTCCAAAAGCAATGTCCAGTGCTGCGGCAATAACTGTAATTCCGGACATCTGATAATCACTTAAGCGCATAGATTTTTGTCGATAAGTGATCCAATTTCGTTCTACGGAATCATCTGGAAACCCATCATAGATTGCTCTTGGCATAGCAAGGTTAGCTTGTGCTTCAGGAATATCAGTTGTCTGTAAATGTGCAACAGCAATCAAAGTATGGTTATACGCATCGGTGAAAACAATCTCTGATGGTGTAACATCCGCCTGATATAGTCTTTGATCTTCCTCAGACCAAAATCTAATTGTATAATGACTTCCTTCAGAGAGAATATTACCTTCAATAAGCTCTACATTTGACATATAATTATTAGATCTATTGAGTAAGCCTGAATCAGATCCTTCTTGTTCTTCAGCTGACACAGATGTTAAGAACCCTAAAGGCAAAACTGCCATTAAGATACAAAGAAATAATTTCTTCATATATATAACTCCTTTTCTAATCTACATAATTTGTAGAATATCATCTAATTCTTTAGGATAGATAAAAGCGTAAATAATAACATTTAATACTGTAACTATTATTAGCACAATAAATATATTCAACAAAATTCTGTTACCACTGTCTATTAAATTAGAGGTAAGGAATCTAGCTAATTGCCATGCTAATATAAGAGTTATAAAAAGAATTAACTGCATTACTTTTTTAAGTTTCATCATTTTTTCAGTCATAGTGTAATCTTTATCCTTTATGGTTAAATATTTTCTATTTAAAATAAAGAAGATAACGAAACTTTTAAAACGCATATTGATCTCTCCTTTTTAGAATGAAAACATTGGTTTAAACTAGATATAGAATATCCGATCTTTTATATATAATTGAGTAACACTTTCTTCATCACACTCAGCCTTCTTTCTGATTTCATTGTATAACAAAGTTTGCATATTACAATAACCCGGTGTACATGCACATTCAACTATTGACTTTTATTTAATTTTATGCATTATCACAATTCCGAATAATATTCAGCAATCAAATCATAGCGCTGTTCAATTTTGCAAACTTCCATAAATTCTTTTAAGATGAATCTACGATCTTGATTGTCAAAACTTTCATCATAATAGTCAGAATTTATAACTTTCTTTAGTATTTCTATGCTTTGTTTATAATTATGTTCTATCTGACTTTCCAGGTAATCATATAAATAAGACATGCAAACCTCTGACTTTAATAATTTAGATCTACCTTCTTCGATCCAATAGTTACTTGACTGGATTTCGTTCATTTTATAGTACGCATAAGCGTTGTGAAAATAGATACCATTCTCTGGTTCTCCATTTTTCAAGCAAATTAAGACATTTTCGTTCACTTTTTCGTATTGTTCAATAAGCATATAAATATAAGATAAATTATAAGCATTTACCATGATAACTTTCTTTAAGCTTAATCTTTCGGCAATAGTCATGCATTCTTTACAAGCTTTAATGGCTTCCATATAGGATTCTGAATATATATATGCTATCGCAATATTAGAACAAGCATATAAACTTCTAACATAGTTCATATTGTCGTCAAATATTTTTTTTGCATCTATATAAAATTTAATAGCTAAAGCCGTTTCATTATTTTTTGTATATACCATCCCTAGCTGAGCATAGATTAAAGACAAGTACTTCTCATTATCTGTTAATTTCATTGCTTTTATCAAAAGATCTTCTGCCTTCGCTAGCAAATTAATATCAGTATAATATGCAGCCTTATAGAGATAATATAAAACAATCTCTGCAGGATAAAATAATTGTTGGTTCATTTCCAATTTATCAATTGTTTTCATTAAAGACTTAAAAGCTTTGTTGCTACTGATATAAAATATTAGTTTTATAAGTTCAAAATCAATTTCAAATAAATTTAATTCTTCCCTTTTTTCTATCAAAAGTAAATCTTGATAAAATTGATCAGCGTTATCCATATCCTGAAAATAAACAAAGTCAAAGAAGACATCAAATTTATTTTTGATATCTTCTTTCTTTTTCGTCTGTGAATAAATATTATTCGCTATATCCAATTCACTGCAGATATTCTCACAAATTTCTTCAGAAGGCAATTTTTCACCATTTTCTATTTCAGCAAGACTTGTATGAGATATACCGCAATATTCTGCCAGAGCTCTAATAGAAACGTTTTGATTATTTCTTTCTTCCTTAATGATTTTCCCTAATCTTTTCGCAACTAGCTGATCCATCAGTTATCCCTTACAATACATGCATCCCATCCGAAGTCGAGGATCACATTCCGGATGCCCATCTCTTTCGCAATCATGTGTACATCCAGTCCCTGTCTTTTCATCATATCCGCATTTATTATCATGAACATGCGAACAGTTTGTTTCGGCACTTACTGATGTAATTCCTCCCATTAGCATTGTGATGACAGTCATGGTTACAAATATTTTTTTCATTAGAAACATCCTCCTCTTTTGTTTAAATTATAACTTATTAAATTTAAAAAGTATACTAGCTTGTGTAAACGTACACCAGCATCTTCCAAATCAACGATATTTGGTGTATAATTATAAATTAGAAGTAAGATCAGCAATGATCATAGTTATCATAAATTGTTATAGTATCATTTATTCTCTCATATCCGGACATAAATTCATCACCAAGAGATTCCCTGATTATTAGGCATGTTATATCTAACGTATTTAAGACGGACACTTTGATATCCTGTTTTTTTATCTGTTTATTGATCAATTCTTCTTGAATGATATGTATAACACACTCTAATTCACTATTTATAGGATAATCATTGGTTAATACCCGAAGCTCTTTCATCGCTTTATCTAAGTTGTTCATTTTCAGAAACTCTACTATTGTTTCAACATGTTTATTTATATCATTTATAATCTCGATTTTCTGATTATGCTTATTATCATAAACTGCGAAGTTAATATTCAATCTTTATTCCACCTCATTTCTTACTTTCGTATTTAGTTAGTTAGTTAACAATTTGAGCAATTATGTTATAAAACTATAGGATACTTATAATATAATTTTTCAACATCTAGTATTCTCTTCATAATTTTTAGTTGCTGTTTTGTATTGCCTTTTCTTTCATAAAGTTCAAGTAATAAGCTATAGACAAAAATAATTGCGTCGACATCTCCCATTTTTAATAAATATTGTTCACAGTTTTTAAGTAACTTTTGTAGTTCTATACTTGTTGGGTCTTTAATTAGAAATTCAACAATCTTTAACATATCCTTAATATATTTATTGTTGATTTTATTCAAATTATCCTTTATAAAAATTAGAGCTTCATCATAGCGATTTGTTTTAAATAAAGTCCAAGCAATATTAAAGTACATCTGCGGCACTTCTTCCCAATTCGATGTTTTCATTTCAATATAATGCATTGCCGTTTCGTAGTTATAGGTAAAAATCATAGTTAATACTGCATTACTGACTATACTATTATAATCAAAGTCGGGTAGTTTACCCTTCCCTGCTTCTATTAGATACTTGTTAATTACATCTGCTTGAGCATATAGATGAGATGCCATATAAATATTAGCTTCTTGACTTTTTACTCTAAGATAGCGAACTAAGCATAGAGTTTCTTTAAAACTATGAGAAGCATTGTAAGCACATCGTAAAGAATTGATATAATCTCCAAATCCATAGAATAAATAAGATGCATGATAATTTAACAAACCTTCAAAATAAAGATCCTTTACCTCAAGATCCAATAAAAGTTGTATGATATCCATCGCTTTTAAATCTTGGAATTCATTACGAAGTTGAATTGCTTTAAACAAAGAAAAATATTGATTTTCTTTTATCGTTAAGAACCTGCCATATTGCATTAACTGCTGATAATAAGCACGGCTATCTAATTTATAAGTCGCTGTATAAATAAATAGAATTAACCAATAGTCAATAAATAGAGGACTGTTTATATAAACTGATTTATTAGTTATCAGTTCATCAAATAATGATTTTGCTTTTTGATCACAATGATAAACCGCCATGAATAAGTTTCTTAGATTTTGTTCTTGTTGTTCTTCTGACTCGAGCTGTTTTACCTCATACAAAGTTAAAAGTGATAGTTTTAATTTTTCATTTATAGAAGCATGTCCATGTTCAATTTCGCTCAGCAAAGTTCTAGATATATGGAGTTTCAAGGCTACATACTCCTGTTTCCATTGACGATCTAATCTCAATTTGCGTAAATATCGGGCTGTTTTTATCACTTTTTTCTCATCCTTCCTGGATTTCTTCAAAATTGGCTTAAACTTCTTTACTATACAGACTATAAAAGATCAATTCCTTGACACGGAATGATTTGTAAATATCCATATTTACTTTACAATTTTAGTTGTCAAGATCTTGATAAAATCAAGGAGGAAAACATGAGAAAACTGATTATTGCTATTAGTGCCCTCTTGCTGTTATCTGCACCATTATCTATTACACCTGTAATAGGTGGATATGGACTTACAGCCTATTGTGGCAATTAAATTAGCTTAATATGAAGGGCGCCCTTTATTACTTGTTTTTATTTATTCTTATATAGTTATATTAATTTCCTGCCAATGCTCGTAAACTGCTATTTAATATTTTGGCAATATGATCTAAATCATGTAAATCTGTAAAGTGATATTGTCCTCTTTCTATTATTTCCAATTCTTCAACATTAAAGTACGATTTCGCTGATAATTCTTCTATAGTCATGTTTTTTTCTATTCTTATTTTCTGCATATTTATGCCAAATTCATATGAAAATTCATTTGTTAATGCATTTTTCTCAAGCTTAGATTCTAAATTTTTTTTCATAGTTTCTAGGACAATAATTAATTCATTCAGACGATATTTGTAATCATGATTATGATCTGACATCCATTTATGTTTCCGTTTGAGAAAGTCTAGTTTAACCTCTAAAAAAGATACAGTAGCAACCAATAAAAATACATCCCCTACTTCTTCCAGTGCTTGTGAATACCTAATTTTATTTTGCTTCATAGTTCTCCTTCTATAATTTTTTCTTTTGAATCGTACAAATTGAATAATTCAATGATTATTGCACATCTTCTTAGTCATTTTCAACTTGTCGATAACTACGGTACACCGTAGTATAAATTATACCATTACAATTCTTATAAATCAAATTTGTTCACATTACAATTACGTTATACCGTACTAGAGATGAGGTGAACATTTATGTTATTAGCGAAAGCAGTAAATAAGCGGATTAATGAACTATGTTCAGAGTTTGAGATTAAACCGAAAGCACTGGCAGATCTAAGTCAAGTACCTTTGACCACAATTATGGATGTTTTAAAATTAGATACCGTTTGTCCAACCCTGCCTACAATTGCAAGGATCTGTCGCGCTTTTCCAATAGAGTTAGTTGAATTTTTCGACTCTCCTTATTTCAAAGACAATACGTTTTAGTACTTTCTTCTGCTATTTAAGTGTTTCATGTATTACTTTCTTCTTATTTTTTCAACTTTCATCAAACAATACGGTATGCCGTATTTGAAGCTGCAGCATTACAATTCTTATAATGCAAATTTATTCTCACTATAATTACGCTGTGCCGTACTTGAAGATGGAGTGATCATTTATGTTATTAGCAAAAGCAGTAAATAAACGAATTAATGAACTTTGTTTAGAATTTGAAGTAAAGCCCAAAATGCTGTCAGATCTCAGCCACGTTCCCTTAACTACAATTATGGATGTCCTGAAGCTGGATACAGTATGTCCAACATTACCTACTATCGCCAAGATCTGTCGAGCTTTTCCAATCGAATTAGACGAATTTTTTAACTCACCTTATTTCAGAAATAATTCCTTCTGATACTTCATTCTGTTAATTTGATAAGCAAACATGATCACATTGTCCTTAAGGAATTTAATATACCATATAAAATCAAATGAATAATTTAATCCCTTTTTGATATCTTTCTAGTTTTAAAATGTTAGAAAATAAAGGTTGCTGCTTTTGCCACCATTGGTGCGAAATCGGTTTTCTTTTTTTATACATCCATAGGACTGCAATTCCTTAATTGCTTTACAGACTGTGGGATAAGATAGATTTAAATCTTTAGCAATCGTCTTTATGGATCGAAAACAAGTCCTGCTCTTTCTATCACAGTATTTTTCCAAATAGAGATAAACCGCTATCGCTTTATGAGAAAGTCCTAATGCATAGATAGAATTGATATAATCCATTACTCATCCTCCTCCAGCTTGATTTTAGACTTTTTGCCTATAAAGTCCTTACTCAGTTTTAAAAATTCTATTAGATCATCACTTTCTGATTTCTGTTCATATTTAATTGAAATTGCTTCTATAATTTGCTCAGCGGAAACATATGCTACTTTTCTATTTCCCTTGTCAGTAATTCTATACGGTTCTTCAAAGCGTATACCCCACTCTGTAAATAATCGGAATCTTGTAATCATAGGATGCACACCAGTTTTCATCGTGACGAATTTACCCTTTGGTAAGGTTTTAAGCTCATCTGCCATTAATAGCGGACGCTGGATCATCTGCAAGGATTGTGAAGGATCATTGCGCCCCTTGCTGATAGAACCACTAAGGATGGTCTTGTCCCCTAATGCTTTTGACATGGCTTCAGCTGTCTGAGAGTTTGGTGCAAATCCAGAGAAGATTGTATCCTGGCAGTTATCAATGATGATTTCAGCGCCTTCTTTACCATAATTTTTTTCCAGCTGTGCGATAGCCTGAATAATCGCAATAATGCTTAGCCGTCTTGATCGGCCTGCACTGAACATCAGCTCTACGGAATCAATTTTAGGTAAAGAGCCTAACTCATCCAGATAAAACATAACGCGATTTTTTAGTTTGCCTTCAGTGTCATCTGCAATACTCAAAATCTCTCGATAAATTTGCTGAATGAGCAGGGACACAATAAAGTATTTAGAGGGATCTTCCTCGGGCAAAACAAGGAAGATTGCTGATTTCGTATTGCAGAATTGCTCAGTGTTGATTGAAGTGTCAAAACAAAGGATCTGTTCGAGTTCAGAGTCAAGGAAAGCATTAAGTCTGCCTAATGCGGTTGAAAGAACGGACATCATCGCCTGATCTGCGGAGTTTAATGCAGCACCCGCAAACCATCTTGCTTTATGCTCATCCGGTAGCCGATTCAATAATGCTTTGAATCTATTCTGTCCGGTCGGAGATGGTGTCATTAAGTCTTGAACCAGCTTAAATACAGAGATAATATGCCTTTCCTTCTTATCGCCGAACTCCGCAAGAATAAGAATTATTGAGGTTAATAATCCCTCTGCCGCGTCATAGAAAAACTGGTTTTGACCATAGTTGACCTCGCCATCTGAAAATATTATTGTTTTAGCTATGATCTTTGCATAGCGCTCCGCTTTAGCTTTCGCCGATAAGTTGTCCGGATTTTTAAGATAGGTGTCCATATACTGATTAACCAGACCCAACATATTAAACTCATCGCTTTGCGTTGGTTTACGCAGATCAATAACGGATACATGATAGCCATAATATTTTCTAGCAATCCCAGCATAATTACGAAACAGATCTCCTTTTGTATCCGTGCATAGAAAAGACATTCCAGATGCTAAAGCGAATTCAATATTAGGATACAAAAAATACGCAGTTTTACCTATGCCGGCTGCGCCAATCATCAAACAGTGAACATCCTGACTATCCACTAAAGCAACCACATGATCTTTTTTTCCTCTGCATCCAACTATGATTCCCTGTTCTTTGGGCTGACTCTTTCCTTGCCGCCATAGTTTTGGCTTAAACGGCAAAAAGGAATATGTTTTTTCGATTTCCTTTGGACTGGCAAAACGAGCCGTGCCATGCTGGCCATCTCCTACCGTTTTGCTTTTGATATGATTAAGATCAGCATTATTGGTCAGAAAATACATACAGATCATCATTGATACCATCACGGCAATTAGAAAAATAATACCGTTATTCATGCTGGCTCATTTCAATTTCTTCCCTTGAAACTGGTTCGACATAGTCCCATATAATCATGAGCGCTTCATCATAGTTCCTCGCTTTATACACTCGATTGATAAATTCCTGAATGACTTCTTGATCTGCTTTGTTCTGTTTTAATGTCCTTGCGGTAATACCAATAAGATTAAAAATATTTCCATTCGCTCCGATCAAGGGAGCTTTTGGTTTATCCATACCTCATTTCCATCCTTTCTTCTTTGACTTTTTGTACAGTCTTTTGAGGCATTAAAAAATCATGAGTCGTTTGACATTGAACCGTCAATCTCATGATCTTTTTCTCTATTAATTCTTCGTTCACATTATCTGTATAACTTAATGTTTTGATCTGATTGATAAGCTGATGAATTGAGCCTAGTTGCAGTTCCAATTTTCCTTCTTGTGGAATAATTAGTGAGAATTTCTTGTTTTGAATCATAGAACATGCTGTTTGAACTACTCGCTCTAATCCTCTTTCGATAATTACTGGATCATTTTTGCCGTAGAAAGAAGCATAAGCATTCATTAGATCGATCAGTGTTTTCCTTTCTCCTTGCTGCTGTGGGATATTTACATACGGTAAAGGACTTGCTGTCAGTCCTGTTATTCCTTTTTCTGCTTTCAACATTTCGTTCCAGTCCTTATACTTTATTGTCTTAATTTTAGGCAATAATAAAAACTCATCTTCCGCCATTTCTGAGATTTGATCTGCAGCCTTATAGCCAGCTTGATCCTGATCCAAGCAAAGATAAATTTGTTTAAGTTCTGGATTTTTCTTCAAATAATATTGAAGTGCGATAGGGGAAGTGCCGCAAAGCGCAATGTAACTATGCTGCTGCCAATTTTGTGGATGCAAAGTTATATAAGACAACATATCGATTGGAGCTTCAAAAACGTAACACTGATCTGAAGTACCATACCAGTGAAAAGAATACTGTGGTTCTGAGCCGTCTACATTTCCTCGAAACTGTACAGTTGGCAGAGTTCCACGGACTGAAGCATGCCGCATCTCTCCCTCTCCATTTAATCCAGCAAAAACAATATTATGATGTTTTGCTTCTTCATAGATTAAATCATTTTTCATAAAGAATCGAACGATTTCTGGATCTATTAATCTGGTTTTACACAAATATGCCCAGGCTCTTTTGTTATTCTCAGCTTTTTTCGGGATCTCAAATTCTTTTTTAATATTGGATGCTGCTTTAGGTATAGTTACACTATAATCGAAATCGTGTATTAGGAATTCCATAGCCTCTTGATATGTATAATTCAAAAACTTCAAAAGAAAATCTACCGTCATTCCTTTCTGGCATGTACCGTGCTGATACCAAACATTATTTCGGAATGTTAAACCTTGATGTCCAGGATATCGCCATTCCTTTCCGGACTTCTGCACTGCCAACCCAAGCTGATCCATCACATCTTTTATCGGTATACTATTGGCGTGATACCGTTGCTCAGGCGTGTAATAACGAAAGCTCAATGATTTCACCTCTCTCTTAATTCTGCATACTGTCCTTAATATTATGTCCTAGGGCAGTCTTCAACCTTTTTTCTCGCAATTTCAATTGATTCTCGCTTTGTGAGAATTTATTTCTGTTAATTTCATTCTGAAAGATTTTGCTTATATGTTTAATCAATCGCAATAAGATTGCTTCAGCTGGTTCATGGATACGATCAAAATATTGCAGTACCAATTTAGCATACTCATTACCCAGATCCGCTGATTGAGTATAATAAAACCGGGCAAGATCCCGGTCTATTTCCAAATGATTCAACCCTTTATGATATATCTTTCCGAGCATGAATAAAGCACGGTCATCTCCATTTAGTCCTAATTCATATAAAAGCTGAACCGCTTGTTGTATTTCTTCTTCTGAACGATCCAATAGAATAAATTGTTGTGCAAGTAGTGATTTAACAAAATCAGATTTATTTTTCACCTTTTGCAAATATTCTACGGCTTGTCCAGAATTTTTTTCTACACCTTTGCCTAATGCGTACATACTTCCAATCATACTGGCAAGGTGATCACTTGATCGTTTTGCGTATTTAGATAAAAATCGATCTAATGCTTTTCTATAATACATTTGTGCTTGCTGCAGATCAACAACTGTTCCAACCCCTAATTCATAACATTTCGCAAGTTGATAAGTTGCATAGGATAAACCTTGAGAATCTGCCTTCACAAAATATTGAAACGCTCTTTCTTTATCAATTTTCAATCCCAGCTTTCCTTCAGCATAAGCCTGACCAAGCAGATAATGACTTCCTCCATCAGCTTTAGCTTGAAAATATTGAATGGCCTCCATTACTTCGGTTTCATTTTCATTTCTTTTTAAATAGCAGCGCATTAACAAATTCTGAGCTTTATCATTTTTATTTTCTGTTGATTTTTTTAGATATTCTTTTGCTTTATTCCAATTTGTTTGACATCCTTTTCCTTTAAGATACATTGTGCCAATATGGTATTGCAGATTATCATCCGGCATACTTTCCTCCATTAAGATAAACTGTTCTAATGCATTTTTATAATACCTATCAGCTTGACCCAGATCCCCCTTCGCAAGTCCGTCATCGATCATTTTAGCCGCAGAATAACAAGCATAGGGCATTCCTGAGTCTGCTGCCGATTTGTAACATTTGAATGCTTCTGTCATCTCTCCATAAGTCCAATAATAAATATTGCCTAATGCAAAATCAGCATATTTATAGTCGTCACATTGTTCATACCAAGACCTAGCTTCCTCTTTATTTTCTTCTACTCCATATCCTCGGTCGTAGCAAACTCCGATTCTATATTTAAAATAATTGGACTCTGGTTTATTTGAATGAAGAATCTTAAATTCATTTAGCGCCATCCTGAACCATTCCTTCGCTTGTTCCTTATTTGCCAGTACGCCAAGTCCACGAGTATAAATAAGGCCAAGATCATACATTGCTAACGGATTTCCCAAACCAGCCTGCTTCTCCAGCAATATCCTCGCCTGCTCTTGATTCTTTTCAGTTTCTTTTGTTCCATATAATAATTTCTTAGCCTGTTTATAATCTTCATTCCAAAAGCTCCATTTTTTATCTTGTTCCACAATATTGTCAATTGAAATATCATCTTTTATGATTTCCAGCTTCTGCTCTATTTGTTCTTCCATATAATCTTGAGTATATACACTTTCCTCATTTAATTGAACTGATGCAGATATTATCTGATTTTTTACGAATCGGAACTCTTTGTTATTGACTATTGGAATTCTTGGAATTTCTTCATCTTTATACGTTTGGAAAATTTCATCTTTGCAAACACACCATTCCTTATAACATCTCTTTATTTCAGTTTGTTCGGCGAGCTGAGCCATGATTAAATCAACTTCTTGTTTCAAAGATTTAGATAAATATCCGTATGTCTTTTTCCCCTTTATTGATTCTGTTTTCTTTCCTAGAGTAATCAAAGCAGGAATTATTTCTTTTGGAGGCCGGCAATTTAATAGTTCATTCGATAGCCTTTTGAGTTTATCGCGAGTAGCGGTTTGTTCAGTATAAATCTGCATTAAATCCTGCTTAAAAATATCTTTTGCGTACATGGCTCTCATATCATCAATTGATCTTTTAGTCAGGTATCCTTCGTTTGGATCTGATGAATAAATAACCATGTGAATATGAGGATGATGAGCTTCATTGTGGAATGCTGCATACCATTGCAGGTGATCTGGATGAATCTTATATTTCTCAGCAATCTCTAGCTGATGTTTTAAAATCAAGTTTCGCCAAGAGGAAACATTTTCATAGTTTAATCGACTCGCATCTTCTCGTTTCAAAGAAATAATCTGTGTCCAGATATTCCCCTGATGATCATTAACTTCTTGCTTCACATTTTCTAAATCTACATGATCTTCTTGTCCGAAAAGGCCATGTTTTCCTTGTTTATAGACGCCCGGACGCTGGGCTATATATTGTAAATAACCTTCTGATCCACACAACTCTGCATAATGATCTTCTTCTATTCTTGTTATCAATTCTGAAGCATTACCGATCGTTTGTTCTTTCATAAAATCATCATATTCAATGTATTTCTTTACATCTGGATATAAATTAATCAGGTCTTTTATATGATTCATCTGTTTTCTTGTGGCTTTTTTATTACTAATCGAATTTGTTATTTTGACTACACCCTCTCGTGTGGCTATATAGTTAATAAATCCACCACGATCAAATTTAGAATTACTTTTGAGATAACCACACTTCACTATGATTCTAGGCATGATGATTAAAAATGAAAAGCTGCTTAGTCAGCAGCTTCATTAAGTAAAAAACTTTATAATCCATTATACTTTTCTTCTGGCAAATTTAATACTTCTCTGGCATAGTCCATTTTAAATTCTTCAGGCATTACTGCTTCTTTCCTTTCCTATTTAGCCTTCAATTTTGCATAATTAATCTTATACATTTTTAAAGGAAATAAGTCTGAATCTAGGAATCTGGATTCAGACTTTAACTGACTTTCTTCTATTTACACAGCTCACAGACCGCCGACTGCTGAAAACGCCGAAATGGCTTCCTGGCTGATTTCACCTTCCAAAACAATCAGAAGGAAATTACCAATCATATTGACTACCTTTACTTCTTTTCCATTTATTTTCATGCTGCCCTTTTGATAATGCTCAAGTGCCTCGTCTACCAGCTCCTCTTTATATGTCCCAATCACAATATTCCCATAGCGGGTGGCTGTTCTCATATTCGTTCCAGTCACATCATACGGTTCACCTTTTGTCGTGATCGCCCCCGCCTGCCGAAGCGCATTTTCGAGCTCATTGATTGAAAAGCCTCCGGCATAATCCCAAGTTTGATTCTCATTGGGCTGTCTTCCTCCACTGTTCTGATTGGGTGTTCCGTTATTATAAGAAGGCGGTATTTGTTCGTTTGGCACACTATAACTGTAATTGTTATTGGTACTCGGCGGTATGGTGCCTGCCGTATTGTTTCGGCTGCTGCATCCGGCTGCCAGAATGCTGGCAACTGCTAAGCTGATCATCATTTTTTTATTAAAGTTCATATTAAAATCCTCCATTTTTCTTGATATTTTCATTTTAATTTCGTTCTGCCAGAATCTTTGCCGGCTCAAAGCGCACAAAGGTTAAGATTCCGAAAACACTTGTTATGATTCCGCAGGCCAGCATAATCAGGCCTAACAGAAGAACAGTTCGTATATCCAGTGTGAATGCAATATTTGCCAGACCTTGAATCATTTCTTTTTGACCGAGCAGTAATCCATGTCCTAAAACCGGACCTAATAGATTGGCAATGATAAGTCCCAAAACCAAACAGCTTCCGCAAAGGATCAAGGTTTCCCAAATCAACGTTTCCAAAACTCGTTTTTTACTCATGCCCATAGCCCTGAGCAGACCAATCTCATATTTTCTCTCCCGGATTGAAAAGGCCGTGATCAGAAGCAAAAGTAAACTACCCACCGCCAGAATTCCTGTCATGAAGAGTTTGGACAACCGGTGAATCGAACTGGCAGGTGCTGTTGCCTCGGCATAGCCTTTGGCATCCGTGCGGGCCTCATATCCCTCAGGCAGACCTTTCGCTTGAATTTCGCTCTGGAATGTATTCAAATCTGAGGGTTGTTTTAAATAGAATACAGCTTCAAGTTCTCCCTGCGCTGCAAAGATATCGCTCTGAAGAAAGGACGTATAATTAATATAGATTTCATTGGATGGATTCATCAAAGGAATGGTTTCTGGTCTATTCTTCATACCTAGATCTTCATAGATTCCAACCACGGTCAAGGTTACTTCAACCTCTCCTGTCTTTGAATTGAGAACGAGCTTGCTTCCAAGATCAAGATGATTCAGTTCTGCAAGTTCTTTACTGATCATTACCTCCTCGCCATAAGCCGGTTTCTCTCCTTTGACCAGAATTTTTATATTTTGCTGAAAAGCTTCTTCTTCCACAGAAACGGCTTTCAGATAAAATTTTGGAATTTCTGACGTTTCATCACTCTCACCCAAAGCCTTGATCAACGAAGAATTCATTGCCGCTTTTGCCGTATATGAATAAGAATGAATCACAGAAGAATCCGAAAAGGACAACAGAACATCCGGCTTTATTTTTTCAGCATTCAAACTGCTGTGCAATGTTACCCGGGAACCGTATTGAGATTGATAAGCCTCCACAATTTGTGCGGAACCTGCATTCAGGATCAGCGAAACTCCGCAAAGCGTAATCATCGCGAGAAGAATCACGCCGATCAGCAAATTTCGGCCTTTATTGCGGATTAGGCTGGATCGGACATAGTGGATCAGATCCATGTTTAAGCACCATCCTTATTTGTCAGCAGCCTGCCATTTTCTAAACTGAAGCATTCATCAGCATAAGCGCTGACACCTTGGGAATGGGTCACGATAATCACGCAGGTCTCTGTCTTGTGTGCTAATGATTGAAGAATTTCCATAATATTTCTTTCTGTTTCAGGATCGAGGTTCCCGGTCGGCTCGTCAGCGATGATCATATCGGGATGATGCGATAAGGCTCGGGCAATTCCAACACGCTGTTGTTCTCCACCCGACAGCTTCAAGACTTTGCGGTTCGCTTTCTCTTTGGAGATTCCTACTTTTTCAAGCAGTGCGTAAGCGATTTGCTTCTTATTTTTTTCTCGGCTTCCAGAGATGTTCATAGCTAATACAAGATTGTCAACCGCAGAAGCGTTCGTTAGCAAATTATACCCTTGAAATATAACCGCAACATTTCTTGCTCTGTATTCATCCCGATTGAGCGATTTCAGCGATTTCCCATTGAATAAGATTTCTCCTTGGGTCGCGGTGTCCAATCCGGACAGCAGGGCAAGCAGCGTGCTCTTCCCGGCTCCGGATTTGCCTACAATCGTGTATAAAACACCTTTTTTAAATTCTGCGGTGATTTGGTGAAGGACTTCTTTTGGACTGTTTTCATAACAATAACTCACCTGATTTAACGCTAATATGTTCATCTTTTTTCCTCCTATGTTCTTTCTGATAAAATCCGCCGCGGTTCATAACGCATACTGTAATACAGGCCGCCGCCACTGGATAAGGCCGCGAATAAAATGGATGCGATCACTACTTCACCCATTACAATTCCTGTAACTTCCACTGTGAGCGGCTGTTGGGAAGCACTGGCACTGTCACTAAATCCGCCGATTGCAGAATATTCTGTTCCGTCAGCTGGATCGAGGGTATTGACGACTGCTTGTTTATGACTTTGAAAAAGCTGATTGGCAATCGGTTCGCTGGCAGCCCGAGCCCCGAAAAACGATAGAATTAGGCAGAGACCGGTCATGACCAGAATCTCGCATAGCAAGCCGGCAGCCAAGACATGTTTCTTCATCCCCATCGCACGCAGAATGCCGACTTCGTAAATTCGCTCCCGAATGGCCATCGTTGAGATAACAATCAGAATTCCTCCGCCCAGAATCAGAACGCCAATCAGGAAAAGACTTGTCATCTTTTTAAGGCTCTGTAAGGGTGCAATCTGTTTCTGATATCCTGATTGGTCCGTTTTTAAACCAAAATACTCAGGCAGACCCATTTCATGGAATTCTTTTTCAAGCTCTGCGATCTGTGCAGGATTTTTAATCCGGTAATTCGCAGTGATGTTGACCAAGGGTGATTCCAAAACAGATAATGTATCCAACGAAGTAATGATTTCATTACCGCGGTGAATTAACGGCAGTTTCAGATCTTCACTCTCATAAGGCTGTACGCCATCTTCATAGATCCCGACAATCTTCATGTTTACGCGGCTTGGAGAACCGGCCGGGTTGGGAAAGCTAAGCGTCACTTCATCATTACAATTCCAGCCGTTAAGTTCTGCCAGCGGTTGCGAAACGAGTATTTCATTGGGCTGCTGAAATAAACGGCCAGCGATCAACTTGCGAATCCCATTTTTGAATTCACCATTGATTTCTTGATTGTTCGTCCCGAATACCAAATTTGTGGAAGGTTTCGCTGTGTGGGTGCCCGGAAGATTTTCACTGTCAAAACCGGACACCTCGGTACTGTTTTCATCTAAAGCCTCCGCCTCGGGCAACGATGCAGGAACGCTGCCGATGAATTCAGTACTTTTCAAGAGACTGGACTGCGCATATTTTTGCAGTTCCTCCCAAGAGGGTTCTTGATAATGACTGATATTCTTCAGTTTCTCATTGTTTCGATAGAGAATCACAGAGGCTGAGAACTGATCCGTATATGCCTTAATCTGATTATCCGCCGCGTTATAGATCATAATGGCCACCGTACTGCTGAACAGAATCAATGCCATCATACCGCCCAGAATCAGATTTCTTCCTCTGTTTCTGATTAAATTTGCCAATGCGTTTTTAACGACATACATTTTATCAACTCCTTACGGGAGAAGAATACAATAAGTCGTGTTACATGAATGTTACATACCATGAAAATATCAGATCCGCAGAGAAAAAAGTTCTCCCTTCAAACACAAAAAAAACTGGCCTCACAAAAATTCATCTTGTTTTGCAATGTCAGTTTCTTTATAAATTAGAAATACTAACTTCTCTGAGCAGAATAATAACTCAAGATTAGATCAGTTCATTAGTGTGCATCGAAAATCGCGGAAAGGTCATGATAAACTCACTGCCCTGATTCAGCTCACTCTTACAAACAACACTGCCCTTGCAAAGCATGCAGACATGTTTTACAAGACTCAGGCCAATACCGTAACCATCCTTGTTCAATTCATTGATTCGATAGTTCTGTGCGAATATCTCTTTCTGTTTTTCTTTCGGTATCCCTAACCCCTGATCCTTCACACTAACCATAACTGCTTCTGTCGTTCCCCATACGCGAATTTGGATTTTCTGATTTTGACCATATTTTACAGCGTTATCAATGAGATTGCTCAAAGCACTGCGAATCCATCGGGGTTTCGCTGTAATATAGAGTTCTTCATCCGGAAATTCAAAATCGATCAGCGGATAATGAGCGGCATATTTATCCGTAACCTCAGCGCACAGCATAATCATATCGATAGGCGGCACAGAGCCAGCATCTTTATTTTCGCTCAATATGACAAGTTCATCAATTTCCATTGAGATCTCTTCAATATTTTTTAAGCATTCATCTTCATGATGTAATTCCAGATTCGTTCTTAACAAAGACAAAGCATTTTTTTGTTCGTGGGAGAGATAGGTATGTAATCTTTTATAGTCGGTCATGTGCCGGTCAAATTCATCTTTGATATTCATAAAAGCCTGGGCAAGGATCGGATCATCACTCACAAAATCATGCATATCTTGAATGGAATGAAGCTGTTGAGCGATTCTGGCATTTTCTTCTTTTTGTATTTTCTTTAAAATAATCCATAAAATCACTGACGATACAATCAGAAAAGCACAAAAAATAACGGCAAGGATTATGATTCTGTTCATGAATTGATTGTGATAATAATCTGCATATTTTTCCAAGTCTTCAATTCTTTCATCAGAAATCAGATTATCCCCATCCTTGTTCGGCCTCATATTTGCGCTCTTATCGACTTCCATCAAATCGCTTTGCAGATAAATATTCACATTATCCTTACCGCTGTAGGATGAAATGGATAAAATCCCCGCAACAAACACAGTCGTGATTAAAAGCGCATATACCGTCAAAACACCCGCAATTTTTATTTTCACTTTAGACATAACGTATATCCTTTACCTCGGATCGTCTTTAAAATCTCCCGTCCTTTCCCATTTTGATTCAGTTTTTTTCTTAATCTTGTCAATTGCACGCGAAGGGCTGAGGAAAAGGGATCAAAACTTTCATCATAGACATGTTCAGCTAATTCTTCACTGGATACGATAGCTGGATAACAATAGGCTAAATATTCCAGAATATCAAACTCTTTGGCAAGCAGTTCTACTGACTGACCATACAACGTCACTGTCCTGGATTTACTGTTGATGACAAGTTCATCAATGTTAATTTCGCCATGATGGCGGCCATAACGACGACGGATAACCGCTTGTACCCGGGCCCTGAGTTCTTCTAACTGAAAAGGCTTAACCAAATAATCATCGGCTCCTGAATCCAGGCCCAAGATTCGGTCATCCAGTTCATCTCGTGCAGTAATGATGATCACCGGAGAAGAAATATCGTTTTGTCTTAAAAATGTCAAGATTTCCAGCCCATCCTTATCTGGTAGATTTAAATCTAATAAGATTGCATCATAACTGTTCACATATGCTTTTTCTTCGCCATCAATCCCGTTATGAGAAAGATCGACATGAAATCCGGTAATTTCTAAAGCCTCTTTCATCTTCATTGATAGTTCAACAAAATCTTCAATAATCAACAATTTCATACGGTATCCTTCCTTTCTATTTATTATCGTCTAAAAATGAGGCTTAACGTAAAAATCCCTTCACTTCCATCTGTGCAGGGATTCTTTACCATTATTCAGAAGACCTGTTTATCCATTTTTTATCAGTCCGCCTCATATAAATTGACAGCTAAACGATGCAGATTTTATCCGCTGGGTTAAACCGCTTGTTTGAAAAGAGGGCAGAGGCCAAAGTATATGTATTTTGGACTGACAGAAAAGAGGACGGTCAGCTTCATCGTTTCATTTTTATTTCAAAGCTTGTACCTTCTGCGATTTGAGAATGAACCCAAATTGTTCCGCCGTGCTGTTCAACGATCAGCTTGACCAACGCCAGCCCAAGGCCTGATCCGGAAATGGTCTGGCTACGTGAAGGATCGGCACGGTAAAAAGCCTCAAAGATGTGCGGAAGGGCTTCAGCTGCGATTCCAGTTCCCGTATCGTCAACCTTTATATTGACGTTATCCTCTGTTTGCTCCAATATTACGTTGACTGTTCCCCCTTCACGATTATATTTGATCGCATTCTCAACAAGATTATATATCGCTCGGTAAAGTAAATGGGCCTCACCGATCATTGTCGCCTGTCCGCACACTGTAATTGCAATTTCTCTTTCATTTGCCAGCCCGGAAAGTTCCCGAACAACTTGATCACACAGTTTGTGCAGGTCCACTGATACCTTTTTAGCTGTACATTCTAAATGGGTCAGAGAAAGAAGGCCTTCCACCGTTTTAATTAACCGTTCCAGACTTTCATCAGTGTCTGCTATAAATTCCTGATAATCCTTCTCACTTGGCTGTGGTGACAGCTGCAGTACTTGCAGGGACGATTTGATTACGGCCAGCGGTGTTTTCAATTCGTGAGCTGCATTCGCCGCAAAGCGCTTCTGGACCGAAAAAGAATTTTCCAGTCTGTCCAGCATCATATTAAAAGCTTCTGCCAAAACCAGTACATCGCCTTTGCTTTCCTCTGTTAAAACTCGGTCGCTCAGGTGTGAATCGTCCATTGTCTGAACAGATTCCGTCAGTTTTCTAAGAGGACGTAAAATTCGTCCCGTTCCCCAATAGGTTAAAACCACACCTAAAATTACGAGCGTCAACATAACATAGAACGCCTGTGTAGAAAATTTACGTGTCGCTTCACGGTAAAACTCCCCTGCCGAAATCTGCCCGGGTTCAAATCGGTGAGCGGCTTCCCATGTTGGGTCAATTTCAGCCTGTCCGGATTCAATCAAAGCCGCATAGTCTCCATAATAAGTATTCGCAGAAAACAAAGAATTCACAGTCAGCAGCAAACAGACAGAAAGCAGTACGGCACCGACAAAAAAAGTAAGCCGGCTCTGCAGTGTCCAGCGCTTCATTGCAATTTCTCCTCAGGACTTTGAATTCGGTATCCTTGTCCCCTCTGCGTTACAATGTAGTCCGCAGCCCCGGCTTCTTCCAACTTTTTTCGCAGCGAATGAATATGAAAACGGAATGCGTTGGAAAACGGATCCGCTTCTTTATCCCACACATGCTCAATTAATTCTTCTGCACTGACCAGCTGTTGAGCGTGCGCCATCAAATATTCCAATAGACCATATTCTTTAGGTGAAAGGGAAATTATCCGGCCGTTTTCATGCCAAACTTTTCGCATCGATGTGTCCAAATGCAAAACGCCGCAGCACAGTTCCGTACTCCGCGTCGTGAATTCTCTTCGCAGCAAGCCGCGAATCCGAGCTTCCAGCTCTTTAAAATCAAACGGCTTGGTCAGGTAGTCATTGCTTCCGCTGTCCAGACCGCTTATCTTATCCTCAACTGTATTGCGGGCAGATAAAATTAATATTCGGAACGTTTCATCCTTCTTGCGAATCTGCCGCAGTACTTCCATTCCTTCTATCCGAGGTAAGTTTAAGTCCAGGATCATTAAATCATATTCATTCAGATCATAAAGAGCCAGCGCTTCTTCCCCATCATAAGCACAGTCAACGGCATAGCCCAGGATTCTCAAACCCTTGGCAATATTCTTAGACAACAATCTTTCATCTTCAACTAAGAGTAATTTCATACTTTCACTTCCTTTTTCAGAGTACTGAACTTCCTTCAGTTTGTCAATGTATAAGGATTCCTGAGTGTCGTTGATTTCATCCTTATCTGAGCCGGCTTCAAATCAAAGCAGCTTCTTTTGAATCCAAGCTTCTTTTTAGGGAATAAAGGCGGATCGGAATTCCGATCCGCCGCGTTCCCCTTCTCATTTCTTTTCTGGCCTATGCCGCGCGGCGTTTACCAGATCTGAATCCGGTCTTGCGGAGCAACATACATACCGTCTTGCGGCTGAATGTTATAGGTATCATAAAATTCCTGAAAATGCGGCAGCACTCGATTTACACGCAGGTTATTCGGTGCATGAGCATCTGTCTGCGCCAAGTCTTTCAATGTCGCATACTCCCCCATACGTACCCATTGATTCGCGAAGCTTCGGAAAAAAGCATCGTAATCCGGATTTTCCATGGCTGACAAGATTTCCAGGCCGCAGGCAATACCGCCGATGTCGGCAATATTTTCACTCAGCGTCATCTGCCCATCCACGGGAATGCCTGGTGCAGCTTCATAACCTTCGTAAAAAGCTTCTACTTTCTGACATAATTCCTGAAAATGCGCGAAATCGTTGTCTGACCACCAGTTGCGCACGGTGCCCGTAGCGTCATAAAGAGCGCCGCCATCATCGAACATATGCGTGATTTCATGGGCAATCGTTGATCCGATCGCCCCCAGATTGGCTTCAAATGATGCTGTCGCATCATAGAAAGGAGCCTGAAGAATGCCAGCTGGGAAAATCAGGGTATTCGTGCTGCGGCTGGCCGCGGCATTGACCGTATAAGCGGCCATCGGAAAACGTCTTGGGTTCACAGGTTCATTCAATCCCTGAACCATTTTCTGCCAGCGTACCGCTTCAGAAGCTGTCACGTTGGCAAAGTAGCTTCCCCCTTCCGATGCACTCTGTATTTCCGCTGTATTCCAGTCCCACTGATCCGGATACCCGATCAGAACTGTCATGTTATCCAATTTCTTCACTGCTTCTTGGCGTGTAGATTCCTCCATCCAGTCCAGACGGTTAATCCGTACTTTGAAGGCCTCGATCATCTGCTGAACCATTTTCTCAATTTCATCCTTGGATTCCGCTGAAAAATAACGGTTCACATAGAGTTGGCCCAATTCCTCAGACAGGAAGGACTGCACGGCTTGATTGGCTTCTTCCGCAGCGTCGCCAGGATAACCGAAGCGTTCAGCCAATTCCTCACTCAGATACTGACTAAAGCTGCCGATCAGCGTGCTTTTCTGAATCGCTTTAAAAAGCTCCAGGTTTTCAGCAGTAAACCATTCAGCATAAGCCGCAAACTGCTTATCGTCAAAAACCTGCATTGAAACATCAGCAGGAAGCCCGATAGCCGCTAACAACTCTGAAGGCCGGGCCTGCGGCATCAACGCATCCAATGAAGCTGGCGTATATCTATTTGTCTGACGCTGTAGATCGCCGAGTTCCTCATCGCTGGAGGCTTGTTCGCTCAAGGCTTTCTCCATCGCCAGAATCCCATCTGCCAACTGCTTCGCTGTTTTTTCGTTTTCTCCGGCAGTGACCAGCCGGTCAATCATAGCCTTGCGATATTCCTGTACTTGTTCATTCTCTGAATCCGCATAATCCGCTGCAGAAAACATCGGTGTTAATGTCATCAGCTGCATCACTTTCTTACTGCTGTCTTGGGTATCGGTCACCGCCAGCATTGGAAATAAGCCGTTGCCCAAGTTTCCAAGTTCATTGACAGCTAAAGCGATGGCCGCGTTGAGTTCACTGAAATTCTGGGCAGCTTCCACAGCATCCAGATATTTGCGCAGCGGTTCAATACCCTTTGCGTTCCGATTTTCCAGATTCAAGACGTTTTGATAGAGAGCCTGGATCTTTTGTTCGGGACTTCCTTGCGGGTACGTTTTCCCGCCATTAACAATTTCCAAGATTAATGCATGCAGCTGACTGTCTGTCTTTGCGGCTACAGCACTTGATCCCCCGACAACCGATCCATCCTCCGGCAGTTCTAACGTCTCCAGCTCACCCTTATTAACGGCGGCATAGAAATTATCCTTCAGTTGGACAGCGAAGCTCTGGTAGAACCGCTGAGCCAGTATCTCAGCATCCTTGATTGTTACAGGAGCATTCATTTCATCCGTCCCTGGAAGCTTTTCTCCATTTGTTTTCAATGTTTCGGACAATTGAACAGGATCCTCATCCATATCCTCTGTCTGTGAACTATCAGCTTGTTCTTGTTTCTCAAGATCCTCCGAACGTGCATCTGATTCATTTTCTTCTGGGACTCTCTGCAATTCCGGCAAACCCAGATCTGAAGCGGCCAAAATCCCACCATCGGACAGATTCCTCAGAACGCTCCAGGTCCATTCCGGCGCATCGCTCAGATCCACAGGGGCTGGTGCCATGCTCTGTTCCTTGCTGGAAAGTACTCGCATATTGCCAAAAGCCCGTCCTGCCAGTACAAACAGTTCTAGTCGGGTCGCCATTTTATTCTCGTCCAAGCCTTCCAGAACCGCAGTCCGTTCCACTTGCGGATTGTAATCATCAGCGGCACTGACAAAATAATCTGCCAGCTGTTTTAAAGTCAGTGCTTCTGCCGGAGCTGGGCTTGTTTCGCTCTGTGCAGGTGTGTTGCCTGCGCAGGCTGATAACATTAGCGACAGGGGCAACAAAGTCATTGTAATCCTCTTTATCCATTTACTTCTCATTTCTTGATCCTTCCTTTCCGAATAGTTTGATATTCTTTACGTTGGATGACGGACTCAGAATACCATATTCAATGTTAGATTTTCGTTAGGAACTGTTGATTTAAAGAATAAAAAATGAGATGTACTATGAAGATGATAAAGCAAACAAATTCCTTTAAGAATTTTCGTAAGCAATTGAAGAATGTTCTGATAACTATAATATTGGATTCAAGACAAACTAGTCTTGATTTTCGTCATTCGAAGATCTTGCCCATAATAGGATCCTTGCAGTCCATCTTTATTATGATCCTAGGTATAAGAATGGAAAATGAAAAGCTGCTTAGTCAGCAGCTTCTATTAGTAAAAAAATCAATAATTCATGATACTTTTCTTCTAGAATTTGTAGTATTATTTAGTACACTTTGGTTTAGAATTAATAATGAATGGTTAAATTTTCTATTTCAATTGATTTATTATCATTTGAATTTGTAAATAGTTCTAATTTATATAATTCTTTTCTTTCAAATTTTATAGTTTGATTCTCATTTAAGTTTACTTTAATAGCATTTTTCTCTTTATGTGCCTTTTCACCAAAGATAGAAAGGATAGTATTAAAGTCATTATCTGTATACTGGCCTTTAATAACAACATAATAAATTCCATTTATTCCATTGTCTTTCGAGTTTGGAACCATATATTGATTCATAAAATCTCTTGCCTTATCATCTTTCATTTCTTGAAAATCCTATTTGAAATGGGACTTTGTCAAAGAAAGGCACATAACAATTTCTCCAAGGCATTCTTCTAGTAAGTATATTGAAAAACCACTTAAACTCGAGCCATTCTGGTGAAGTCACTTATACTCCTTTATCCTTGAGTGACTGATGAATATCGTCAATATTTTCAACATCTATCATTAAACAGATCATACCGCGATGACCTTGATTATATTTAACTGTCCAATCTTTTACCCAACCGCCACCGTTTTCTTTAAGAATACGCACCATTTCCAAATACTCATTTCCTATCCATAGGTCTGATACTTTAAATCCTTTTGTGCATTTCCCCCATTTTGGTTCGTATGGAAATTTATTTTTTCTAATATACTCAATAACATTGATATTATCATGATATTTTTCATTAACATTTACAACAAAATGGTCTATTTTCATTTAACGTTTCTCCTACAAATTCTAATTTCTATTACTCTCTACATCAATCTCATAAACTGGAATTGGTATAATATTCTTTCTCAAGTAATTCATTTATTATACTGGTATTTCACTATTTATTATTACTGATTTTTACTTAAAAATTTGTATGCATACTAAAGGAAATTATAATTTCTGCTACTGCAATTCCTCTTGCAATAACAATACATCTTTGGGGGGAATATTTATTTTCCAAAGTGAGCGGATATACGGAATTAATAAATAAAACTATTCCTAACAATGCAAAAATCGCACTATGCATTATGGAACTTTTCAGTGTAAGACTGTTAATTAAAGTTAAAACGATTGCTAAGATAAACCATGTTGATAAAATCTTGTTGAATGTTATTTTCTTCATAAACTTTCTCCGTAAATTTTTTTCTTTATCTGCATACTAAATTCAAATTTTTATTACTCTCTACACCAATCTCATAAATTAGAATTTGTCAATCCAGTTTCATATATAGAAGTGGATATTGATTCCCCTGTTCATCATACTCTGTTCTTTTATAAACTTCAAAACCCATATGTTCATAAAAACCTTTCGCAAGAGGATTTTGTTCATTCACTGCAAGATCATTGACTGAATATTTTTCTATTCCATATTTAAGCAGTTCTTTACCCAATCCTTTACCTCTTTCTTCATTAGAAATAAAAAGCATTTCAAGATGATTCTCTACAATTCCCATGAAGCCGACAGGAATTTTGCTTTCATTTTCTACAATGATTAAATTAGGTATTTCTTTTAATGCATGTGGAACATACTTCTTGATGTTTACAATTTCTTCTTCTGACAAAAAAAGATGTGTTGCCCTCACTGAGCTTTCCCACACTTTTAATAGTTGTTCTATCAATACTGTATTTCTATCTCTTACTTCTATAATTTTCATCTGTTTATTTCTCCTCTAAATTCTAATTTTTATTACTCCCTACACCAATCTCATAAACTGGAATTTTTAAATTTATATAAAACTGACAACAAAGACAATAATACCAACTCCAATAAAAAAGATTCCTCCAAGTCTCATTAAAGTTAAATATAAATCCGTTGGTTCTCCATTTTTAACAGTAAAAATATTTTCGATTTTCCATAAAATTTCAGGTTTCAAGAACATAGCTAATCCAAGAATAATTAAAACGACAATCCATATATATTCCATATTCATCACCTCAAGCAAGTTCAAATTTGTCGTTCTGCGTGTCAAGAATCTTGACACCCCTATATAAATAAGATGTATATAAATCATATCATATTCTTCGAGAATAAAAAGAGAGAGAAGTATTTATAAACTGTTTTTCTGATAATTAGTCACTTTTTTAAAATCTACTAATCCAATTGATCGTTTAACATCCTGTACACACTTTCCGCGCAATCTATCTAATGTTTGATTATCAACATCTAAGTTAGCGGCTAGAATATGCATCATCATGCTCATCTCAACAGATAGTTTAAAAAGTAAACTTGCAATACGATCTTCTGAAACTTGAACTGTACCAGAAATGACAGATTGCAAAGCCTTTGAAATATATTCTGCATCATCCTCTTTATTTAAATATCCAATATAAAACCACAGCGCTTTTTCTGTGAATTCGTTTCGAGATTTACAGTTCGCTCGTTGAAGATTGCGATCTACTGAATCCACTGTTTCTTGGTAAAGTGTAATTCCAGGTTTGATTTTTATTTTATTTTGCGTATTGTTACTCCTTTCAGGAAGCTTCCCTTTTGGCTTTATCAGGCTTTAATTCGTGCACTTAGAGAGTACTCCCCATTTCTTAGCTAAACCAAGGAACCAGGAAGACTTGCCGCCGGGCGTTGCACGGCGGTGTTTTCCGGGGTGGCAGGCGCCAACCCTTTAACCCGCTTGTTTTTAGGCGCTGTTTTTCAGCCCCTTTTTTTGCCCGCAAAGCTCGTTTTTCGCCTTGTTTCTAAGTCATCATGAACTGCTCCATCTCATCGCTAAGGCCGCACACACGGCTTCTTTGCGGCTTCACCCGCCGTGTTTCGCCTTATGCCTGCTGCAGCTCTGGTTCTTGCGTTTCAATGCTGATTTGGCGGCTTTTCCGAGGTTTCTTCGTTTCTTGAGTTTCTTCTTCCACCTCAGTTTGCTGCTCTTCCGCTGGCAATTTGACATTTAAATATTCCCGGACTGCCAGCGGAACCTGCTGAACATAAAGTTTGTTAAAAGCAGACTGCATTCCTTCTTCTAAACTTCTGCCTTGCTTTTCTAAGTACATTGCTGTTGCTTCGGCTTTTGTGTCGTTGATTTCAATTTTGATTTCCATTTTAATTTCTCCTTCTGCGCTTTGCACTCTTTTTTAATTGCAAAAACATCTCACGAATAAGATGCCGTAGTGTTTGACTCATGGCAGGTAATTTCTTGGATTTACCCGCAGTCCATGCGAAATTACCTCAAGATGTAAGTGCGGACCCGTCGCATATCCCGTTTGTCCTACATTGGCAATCACCTCCCCTCTGGCAACCGTTTGTCCCTCTGATACCAACAATCGCGAAGTATGACCATAGACACTGAATATCCCGCCGCCATGATCAATAACACAGTACAGTCCCAGTCCAACCGATGTATTCTGTGTTAGAACCACAGTTCCATCCGCAACTGCTAATATCTCCGATCCTGCTGATGCCCTTAGATCAATCCCTGTATGGCTGCTTGAGGTGACTGTTCCATCTGGCAGGGTAATCGGCTGTCGTGATCCAAATTCCGAAGTGACATTCCCTTTCCAACCACTTTTTAATGGTTCGCCAAAATCACCGCCGATGTATTCAGTTTGTTCAGAAGCTTCTATAGCTGTTTTCAGTAGTTCCAATATTGGCGAATAAGCATCGGTTCCTTCGCCAAAGTTATTGTTCACTTGTCCCAAAATTTCTTGGAAAATATTTTGATGATCTGCATCATAGCTTTTCGCACATACTCCGCCGATTCTTCGCATATTTTCGGATTGATTGTTGTTGACCGTATAGCCTACAAATTCCCAATACCGATCTGATTCATCCTCTGGCGTTAAAGGGTCATCTTCAATGATCACCTCAACCCATTTTTCGTCGAGAAAGCATAAGATATAATCATCATAGTTCAATGGGGGAACACAATTGGCATCGACAAACAGAGAAAAAAGCAAGCATTGCATATAGGTCTGATCCAATGATCCTTCCACAATTTTTTCTGATATCCTATCTGAGGTTGTTTGTATTTGTTGAAATGAATTCGTAAAACTATCTAAATAAGAACGATAATCTGCCGGCATATTTTCAGAAATCGATTCTTGCTTAAATAAAACTCGGAGTACTTGTTGATTGTGCTCAGCCGCACCCGTCCCTGCAGAAGCGATTAAAACAACGATCAGGATAATCGGAGATAGAATAACACAAGCAATGATCATTACTGTTTTTTTACCTGTATCACTCTTTAGAAATAACGCAAGTTTGATCAGTGTTCTCATTTATCTTCCGCCAGCTGTACCAAATAAAATCTCTTTGTATTCCGGAGCCTGCACTTGGAGATTGTAACGCTCGTTACCACACCGATATAAACAAGTACCACGCTGCGGATAGCGAATTAAATCAAACTCTGCTTTTTCCAGTTGAAGCATATCCAAGTATTTCTTTTCTTCAATTGTCCCCGGATAGAATAAGAACTGGTGTGTTGGAATCGCAAATAAGGGACGAGTATATTCTCTAATTCCTTCCATATCGTAATCCTCGATATTCTGTGATGCTAGAATTATTGCAGACTCTTTTTTTCTGACCCGTTTTTCAAAGTTTCGAATATATTCCACTGCTACAAGGTTATTGAGGAATAGATAAAATTCGTCTATGCTGGCTACCGTGTTGCCGATGGTAAGGAGTTGATTGCTCATATAAGATAGGATATTGAACAACAACGCATTCCTCAAATATTTATTCGTTTCTAAGAGTCCCTTTGCTCCGAAGCACAGAATGCCCGAATCCTTGATATTGGTAATCCCATTGAAGTACTGACTATCTGAGCCTTTACAAATCGAGTAAAGAGCCAGGCATACACCCTGTAGCATTTCCTTTGTATATAGCTGCGTTTTGGCAGAATCAAATGCCTGATATTCTTTCTCACACAATTCATATAAATCCGATAAAATTGGATAGTCTTGATGAGCAAGACAGCTGAAATCTGTATCGTCAGTCATTCCAAATGTTTCGTAGAGTTTAACTAACATGATCTCTAACACATCAATTTGAGCATTGCTTAGTTCTTTATAGGACTGAAAAAAATCTTTTAGAAATGCGATGTGCTGGCTAAGTACTGTCTTTGCCGTGAAAGCCGGAAGTTCCTCATTTTCTGATTCTTGTTCTGCAGTTGCCCAGCGCTTCGGTTCAAGAACATTGATTATCTTATTGCCTGCCATTAGATCAATGTAATCTCCATTTAAATTATGAAACAGGTCTTCATACTCGTCTTCCGGATCAAGACAAACCAAACGCTTTCCTGCTTCAAGCTGATTGATCAAAATCAGCTTTAAAAGATAGGATTTACCTTCGCCGCTGTTGCCTAGAATGAGGATGTTACTATTGGTTTTATCGTCCATTCTTCGATCAAAATCCACAATGATATTGGATCCGTATTTATCTTTGCCAAGCATGAACCCTTGAGGGTCGGTTTTTCCAGAATAGTTCATGGGATACAGATTTGCCACAGAGCTGGCTGGGAGAACTCGTTCAAATTGATCATTGAAGCAGTTATAGCCTGCCGGACTAACAGAAAGAAAACCTTCTTGTTGCCGGAGCATCAACCGATCCACATTCATTTTAGATCGAGTTAATTCGGTTAAAACATCTGTTTGTAATATCCGCAGTCGTTCTTCAGATGTGGATTGTAATTCCAAATAAACCGCACAATGCATTAGAGGTTCCCGGCTGCGATGCATATTCGCAATAATCGTCGTCACATCGTTTAAGTTGCTTTGCGCTTCCACAGCATCCTGAATGTTCTGTATATTGCGAACGTTCATCTTATTTTTATTGGCTGCATTACTGATGATTTTCTTTTCTTCTAAAGAGGTGACCATCCGAGTGTAGATTTTTACTGTGATGTTTTCTTTCTCACCAAGATACCTTAGAAGGGCTTGATCTTCAGTGGATGTCGGATAATCTCGAATTGCCCAAACACATCGATAGGTATTGCCGCAGAGATAATAGTCTGTAAAAAATCGAATACGCGAAGGAGATACCCGATCCAGAAATTCCTGTATTCTGATTTCTTCAGGCTCTTTCTTTTTAAATGGCCACTTGATTTTAATCATAGGTCACCATCTTTCTCCATCTAAGTCTTCAAGATAATCAGAAGTTACGTTCTGTTCAAAATAGATTGCCAGTATCTTTTTAATTTCCTCTTTTTCACACCGCCGCACAGATAATCCCTGCATCTGTATCATCTTTTCAATCCTGTTTAAGTAGGGGAGAAGGTCATGATTCTTTTCCTGCCTGATTCTTAAACAAAATAAAAACAGCCGGGAGGTCGCTGTTTGGATTTGCAGTTCATCCAAGGATTGAAGATCCTGTTGAAGAAGCTTCTTCAATCCTTCATTCTTTTCTGTTTGAATTCGTCCTTCAATAAAAAGTTTATTACTTTGAAAATTTTCACGGCCATTCAGGCAGATAATTTCCAGTTCTTCAATCCCCTTTAAAACATTAAGCAACGCATGAACCTTAGCCCGAATAACAAATTCCGGAAGCACTGCAAGATTATATGGAGCAATCTGATAGTAAATTAGGTCGGTTTTATTATAACCTTGCAGACTGATGGGCGTAATCGTCTTCAAGTTCAGCAATTTTCTCGTTGACTTTCTTTTTCTCATGGGTTCTCTCTACCCCAATCAAACTGCTGCGGTTTGAATAGAAAATAAGCACAAGCATAAAGGATAAAATCACGAATGCTTGTGCCATCAATTTGTATCGTTAAGATTGCATAACAGGCACTGAGTATTAATGGTACCATCATGCTAAATTCAATGTAGATCGCTGCGGAAATTAATAATGTAATCCCGATCAAGGCGATATCTTTCAATGTCCAAAACCATAAGGTTGGTTTACCTTTCAGGTTTTCTGGATAGTAATACATTTTTTCTTCACCCTTTCATTTAAGCTGTTGGCTGCGGCTTTGTTTGAACTGTATTTTTTGTGCCAGCTATTGCATGGGATAATCCTATCGCAGACTGCATAGCATAAATTGCGCTGGACACATTGGCATGTGTCGTTGTATCCAATCCATAGCGATCCGCAATCCGAGGAACTTCTGAAGCCGCGAGCATAACGCCAATACCTAATAACAAATTTGGTCCAAGAAGCATGAGTCCTGCCACCAGCATACACGTCTGTAAAAACGCAGTTAGGCAGAGAGCTATGATCTGTTTGCACCACCCAATGAAGCCATCATAAAAACCACGAGGAATGGAAAGCATATAGAAACTGCCTGTACAGATTAGAATCAATAGAATTCCGCCTCGTTTCAGGTTTGCAAAAAACACTTTCATCACGGCATATCCAACCATGATTATTAAAAACAAAAGAAAGACCGCATTTAATGTCATTCCCTCGATTATAGATAATTGTTTACCTGCAATGCTCCCAACATTGACATCTGGGATACCAGCAATCCCCTTACTTAACAAATATTGTAAAGAAACCGCAAACTGATATCCCTTAATTGGAAGGACAGTAAACAGCGAGACGGCCATAAACCCTTTAATTAAATTAAGACCAACATCTTGAATACTGCCTTGTCCTTTTTGATAGGCAATAGCACATTCAAAAACAGCTAGAATAAATCCAATGACAAATAATGCCCAGCCAAGCCGATTAAAAAAAAGTACAATGGCCTGCATCCAATCGTACTCAAATATTTCTACCCCCATGTTATTCATCTGGCTAAAAAATTCATTCAAAAATCCCACCATCATCATTTGCAACCAACTGAGCATACTATTGAAAACATGTTCAGCCACAAAGTTCCAGATAAACATCAGTTCGCCTCTTATCCCTTTAAAGTTAATATCTCTTCATATTTTTCTTCATTTGCACAATTGACAATATGGATAAAGCTCACATCAGGAATATAAGCAGCATATCTGCAATAAGCTGCACCCTCTGATTCTACTAACAGACCGTCCGTTCTTCCTTCCCCTACCAACAATATACATTGATAAATTCCATCTACACAGCCCATTAAATAACCATTTGATTCAATAAAATCGTATTTCCTATAAGGATGTTCTAAAACACTTAAAAAATCAAATTCATCTAATACTATGATCTTATTTATATTTATCTCTTCTAATCTTCTAGCAAACGAGTCTGGTTTTCTTTCAAAAATTGCTTTCATTGATTACTTTCCTCCATATAGCTCTAAATTCGGACTGGTTTGTCTTAGATTCCAATCGATGTTTTGACAAAGCATCTCAATGCCACTCTGATTCACTCCCCATTCGCTACCAATCTTTATCATGATTTCTTTTGTATTTTCAATAAATGGAACAGCTTCTCTCCCTTGGTCAACTACCATTTGCGCCATGTAATTATACAATCCAAACATTGTTTCCATCTTTTGACCCATATTTGCTGGTTCTACTTTTTCGCTGTTCATTAAGTTTTGCTTTAATTCAGAGACTCGATCCCGATCAAAACTAAGACCCCAGTAGGATTCCAGTTCTCCAATCAGATCAACGACATTTTGATTATCCTCTGTTCTATGTTCCATCACATACTGCATAAGTCCCTTGATTGTCGCTTCTGCTATTTCCTGTTTTTCTTTATATCCCATTTGCCTATTTATAACTCCTTTTTCTATTATTCAAACCCATATTTCATGCCTTCGACCTGATCAAACAAAAAATCTTGGTTTCCATTGTCACTCTCTAAATTGAAATCAATGACTTTACAAAGAATATCAATACTTCCTTGATTTAGATCCCACTTCCCTCCGATCATCTTCATAGAATTCTGTACGTTATTTATACGATCTGTATATTCTTTACCTTGAGCCATGACCATGTCTGCCATATATTGATACAGCCCTAAAACCACATTTATTTTTTGATCTATATCCGCGGATTCTACTGCTTTATCCTTAGAATCTTCAAGCATTTGTAAAAACTCTGCATCGTGATCAAAATCTCCGTCAAGATCATAGTAGCTATCTAGCTCATGAATTATCTTTTCTATACACTCTGCATCTTCTGGAAATTCAAGTCCATACTGCATCAGATCATACATTGTTGATATCATTGTTAATTGTTGCTTATCTAGTTCCTCTGTTATTAAACTTTCCATTTTCTTCTCCTTCAATATAGATAATCTTCTCGCAATGACCAATAGTATTGAAAAGCATTTCAGTCCCGCCCTGCTTTAAATCCCATTGACCAGCGATCTTTACATTACTCAGTTCTTTATTATTCATAGCTCTATTTGCAACTCTCGTTCTATCTTTTTTTCTAAGCACTCTGACATAAAACGTTCTGCTATTTTACAGTAAACGGTATAATTGGGTAATCCATTTTCTATCTTGAAATCTTCTTTTATCGGCAGCCGTTTATTATCTACGGCAAAGCTCATTACTGCATTATAGAGCTTTTCAACATCCCACTGATTTTGTTCTTTACGAGATTCTTGGATTTTTTCTTTATGCTGCAATTCTCTTAATTCAACATATTCAGGATACTTTTCGGCAACATAGGCTCCCCAAGATAACCCTATACTTTTTTTAAATGAATTATGTCCAAACAAATCTTTGCTACTTGACATTTCTCTGGTTGTGGGGAGTCTGCCATTTTTCTGAATGAATTGATCAAGCGCCGTTAATATTTTATCTTTGTCCCATTGGATGCAGCGTCGCGCTAATTGCGGATAATAATGTTGTGCATATTGTCCCCATGTCATTCCCATAACTCTCTCTACCGTAGCGCGATCAGGCAATCCATTCCGTTTACACATTTCCCTTGACGTTGGAAGTCTATTTTTTTCTTTTACAAAAGCATCAATCGTACTTTGTATATTTTCTTTTTCCCACTTTCTAACCATTTTCTTCAATTACATCCCGAGTATCTGCCATATATAAAGTGGTGCTGTTAAAGTAAAAATCAAGCAGACAAATAAAATAGATGGTGTTGTCCAATCAAACATGCCTTGTTTGCGATAATCAAAATAAGCCATCCCCAATTTGATAAAAAAGAAGATCGCCAAAATCATATCCACAGCTGGAAATACGACTGCGTTTACTACTTCTCTGATCTGTCCATTGGCTGCGTTCCAGGCTTCCTTAATCACTTCAGCTACATTCCCACCTTCAGCTGCAATTGGATTGATCGCTAAACAGAATAAGCAAAAAATCAAGCACGCGTTAATCAATATTTTTCTTCTACTATACATTATTTTTTCCTTTCCTTTATTGTGATTTCTACAACATTGACTTTTCTGACAACAAGCGCATTCTCTATAACTTGCAGAGCAACGATATCTCCAAGTTCAAGATTTAAAAGATTCCTAATCTCTTTGGGTACTAGAATTCTTCCAGATTCATCCAGGATTCTATAAATCACTTTCTTCGTATTCCTCCTGATATATTTTTCCACTAAGTACAGCTCCCACCGTTTCTTCCTCGGTCATTTTCAGGGCTTTGCATAACACTTTGATATCCTCACTGATATTTCGATATATTTCCGCTGTAGTCGCGATGACGATTGCTTGATCATAGACTAAGGCATGTAATTGTTCATCCGCTTCTATTCCCGCTTCTTCAAATACTTCTTCTGGAATGACAAACTCCTTGTTTTCCATAGAATAGATAACCTCTTTGTCATCATCGTCCCAATCTAATCTGCCCTGATAAAATATTCTTACTGTTGAAACGTTCTGGTCCTTTAGTTGTTTGATTACTTCCGCAGGTAAAACAATACCGTTGTTGTTGACTTGACATACGATTTCTTCCATTAATTTTCATCTCCTTTGAATAAACTGATTTGTTCTGTGCTGCTTATCTTTGTCAGATCGTAATTCGCAATTAACACTTCATTAAAATCTGCACCAGCTTCGTATCGCTGAGAGAGATTACTTTTCCGACTCACTGACGCTATATAAAATTGCTTATACAGTTCTCTGATGAATTCACAATCATTGTAGGAAAGCAAAAACTTCCCCTGAATTTGTGATAACACATTATTTAACCGTATATGATCTTCGTTACTGAACAAGGCTTCATAATAACTTTCTGTTTCAAAGTAGGGTGGATCGCAATAGAAAAAGGAATCAATGCGATCATATTGTCGAATCAATTCCTCAAAATCTTTATTTTCTATAATTGCATTTTTTAATCGTTCACTGGCATTCGCAATAGTTAAACTGATGCCAGCTAAGTTGATGGGTCTACAGCCGTAGGATGTTCCCCCCGCGCCATAAGAGTATCGGATCAATTTAAAATAAGTCACTGCCCGCAGTACGTCATGATCATTTGCTTTCTTAAGCATAATCTGTTTAATTTCCTCATAATCCATGGCATCTAGTTGTTCTTCAGCCAAAGATAATTCATCCTGCAGATATATATTGAAGTCAACATTCCCTGATATTAAATTTTTTAACATGTCAAATTCTATTCTGCTGTTCAACGGAAAACAATGAAGTTGATTTAAAAAACTGATCGGTTTATCCCGAATCACTCGAAACAGATTCACGAGATTCTCATTATAATCATTATAAACCTCAAATCCTTCTTTCTGTTTCTTCGCAAACAGAACCGATGCCCCACCACCAAACACCTCGATGTAACGATGATAATCAGTTGGAAATCTAGGAAGTATCTCTTTAATTAGACTACTCTTGCCACCGATCCAAGGCATAAATGGTTTTATACAATCACCTCTTTCTTTTTATCTCACCTTAGTTATTTCAATTGCATATTCATTTCAGGATCTCCGATGTTTACTGTTATCGACTCAAAAAAACATTCCGGTGACCAAAAATGGATATTCAAACTAAAATCACCTACGGGAATATCAATTTGCTCAAATCCCTCACCCCAGCCATCGGCTGCCTGACCTTCCCAAAACTTCATAACTGCTTCTAATTCCTCAAATTCTAACAAATCATCACATGTCACGATGCATACACCTTTTAGTTCATCATTTTTGATTTCTACATCAGGGAAAATTGATATGATTTTTTCTGATAAATTCTTAGGCAAATATTCTGCTAATCCTTTTTCACCAAACTGTTTTATTTGTTCATCAAGAACTCTCTTTATTTGGGCTTCATATTCTTTGATATCTACATCTATCAGTTCGTACTCTTCACAATACGCTGTCCCTGTCAGCTTTGTATAAATTCGATATTCCATTTGTTACTCCATATACATTTCTTCCATAGTCTGTTTTGGGATGATAACATCCCGTAATGCTTCTAAAAATTCTTTGTCTGGACAACGGTCAATAAATCCGAACATGCTTGATAAAATAAATTCATCATTCACGTCTGTTATGACACAATCATTATTTGGATGAGAAACAATAAAGTCACTGATACTTTCTAAAGAGCCATCCATCAATTGCTTTCCATTATGCATTCCATTTCTGTCTAAAACATAACCATAAACCTTTTTATACTCTCTCATTTTATCCTCCTATTATTTGATTCATTGTTTGTACGTTACTAAACTCTTTTATATAGTGATCACATTCTTCATTTGTTAAAGAAACAAATTCTGGATAGTCTGGTATGCAGCCTAAAATCAAAAACGTTCCTAAGATCTGATTCCCTTGAATAACTTGATTTCTCTTTAAACCTAAACTCCAGCCATCTTCATTACATAATAAAAGCGATGTCTTCGTGAGTTGTAACGGTTCTATATATCCACCGACAATTCCTTGCATCGCTTTTAATTCATTTTCAATATATCGTTCTACTGGTTCTTTGCCAGGTTCAACCACAACACATCTTATTTGTTTTTCCTTTCCTATCCAATTAAAATCATTATTCCGTATATCCAATACTGTTGTTTTTCCGTCTTCTAAGAGCACTTCTATCGTATGTTCATCGATCTCATCGATTATGAAGCCTTTTATTGGCGTCACTAACGATTTATCTTCTGAACGGTTAAGCACGAAACGATCGTCGATTTCAACTCGATGTTCATTTTCATGTTTAGCACAAGTAACATAACCTGTTTCTTCCTTGATCAACTTTATCATTTCCTTTCTTATAATCCTAACATTTGATTTTCCTCTAGTGATATCTTCTTGTTTGTTAATTGCAAATCGAAAGTATTCAACTTAGAAGTGTATTCAGTATTATTTTCAATTGCTAGTAATCCCTCTTTAGCAAAACTAAAATAATTATCTTCTGTTACAATAATATGATCTAAAACACATATTTCTAATAAATTCCCAGCTTTTACAAGTCTATCTGTTGTAGTTATATCCTGAATACTAGGCTCGATATTCCCCGATGGATGGTTATGAAAAAATAAAACTGAGCATGCTGAACTCAATATCGCTGTTTTAAAAACCTCTCTCGGGTGAACGAGTGCCGAATCTAAACTCCCTATTGAAATAATAGAATAATTCAACGGTTTATTTTTATTATCAACATTAACAGATACAAATAACTCTCGATCAAAATCACTAATTAAATTTTGGATAAATCGTGCTGCATCTGCGATTCCTTTGATGGGCTTTGCTTTGAGATCGTTTTCTTTTATTAGTTTAATTCTGACGCAATCCATATTAGATCTCTAAAATAATAAACACTTCTTCGTGTGTTATTAAATACTCGTAAAGTTGTTTCATTGTCATTTTCATAGTTTCTCCTTTCATTAAAAATCAAATAATTTAGTAAAAATAAGTAAAATGCACATTATCTGAATATGCGCTTTTGCTAAATCTACATGTTGTATCAAAAAAGATTACCTTTGTTTGATCTACCAAGTTCAGGGTAAATCGTCTACCAAAAGTGTTTTTTCTGTTCTTTTCCAATTTTTCCTAATTCTCGCTTATTTAATAGTTATGTAATATTATTCTATTTAATAACTGCCTTAACTACGCTGTTTTTCGGTATTTTTACACTTTTTTCTCAGCTTACAAATTACTTTATCTTCCACCAGTTTATCTTTGGTAATATTGACTTAGGATCTGGCGGTTCATCCATGGGGGTTCGAGTCCCTTCACGCGCACCAAGAAAAAAGCAAAACTTCGCGATCTGGCGAAGTTTTTTATTTACAACCACCTATATGAAAAAGAACTCTGAATTCAAAGTTTTCACTCATTCGATTTCTTTTCATATAAGCATATTTTTAATCTTATTCCCATCCATCAGAAACGATATACATTATAGGTGCTGACAAGTTAACAAAGTTTAAAACAGCATTAAACATAAACACGACTTCTAATCACGTTTTCATCGCCACAGCCTCTTTTTACTTATTTTAACACCTTATTCTTGTACAACATTAAAGAAGTACGTGCATAAATTTTATTTTACGTCCTTACAATGCCATTGCCGTGACATTAGAGATTCTTTTCCGCGACCAATTTAGAAGCGGTTAAACATTCGCATAGCTCTCGATACGTCGGCTCGTCATACCATTCGATAAACCACTCGTTAAAATACCAGTCCAGCGCATGCTTGTATTGATCGCTGATGTATTCCGGATAAACCTGATCCATTTCTTCGATCATCGCCTGAACCTCCGCTTCAGATGCCGGCTGATACTGATCGTAATGGAGCACATGCTTCATCGGCAGGCGTCCGCGCGTTTGTTTCGGGTCTTGATCCGAATACCCCAGTACGACCTGAATCACCGGGAAGCAATAGGCCTCCGGCAGATTCAGAAGCTTCATGATTTCCTTAGGATGATGCCGGTGCGAGAAGTTAGTCATCAACGAGTCGATGCCCAGTGCTTTCGCCGCGACTACCGCGGTCTGTGCCGCCGCGAAGACGTCGCCCAGCATGATGAAGAAGTTATACAGCCGATGCAGCGGTTGATATTGATCATACCCCAAAGCCTTCGCACAGCGCAGAATCCGGGTCTGGTCAATCGCATAGACAAGACACGTCGCGGCCTTGCCCTGGGATTCCCCGCCTGTGATCGTATTGAGAACTTCCGGATCGGTGACGACGATGACGGAATAATCGGTCAGATTGTCGCTGTTGGCCGCTTTCATACTGTGCTGCACGATCGTTTCGATATCCTCGCGGGATACCGGTTTCTCATTAAAATTCCAATGTACGGACCGCAGTGATTCCAGCGTTTTTAACGTTTCATTTTTCATAACGTTCTGTCTCCTCATAATTTTTTAGAATTCTTCTCAACTTGTTTTCAAATTGGAGTATCTCAGCTTCCGTCAATCCAGCGTAAAAGATCGCATTATTTTTCTCCGCCCCCTCGTCGTAAGCCGCCTGCAGCGACCTCGCTTTGTCCATCAGCCGGATCCAGATCTGGCGGCGGCACCAAAAAAGAAACTGCGGACACCGATTGTTTGACATCCGATCCTTCAACTTTTTCATTCAAAAAACTGACGATCCGCAGCGTTTCACGCTCACCGTCAGTTTTTAATTTCACTTTTATTTGCCCAGAGTCTTGCGTTCAGTAAGTTTCAGGTTTGATTTTCTGCGCGCTGACCTCGTCAAGATATAAAACCGCGTGCGGATGTGTCCGCAAAATACTGGCTGGACAGGCGGTGGTTACCGGTCCGTTTATGGCCTTGTCGATCGCCGCGATCTTGGTTTTGCCCGGCACCATGCCATACAGCTGGCTTACGCGCATCAACACCGGAATCGTCAGCGTAAACGCCTGGCGCGGTACCTCATCTAGCGAAGCGAAGCAGCCGTCGTTGACCTGCTGCTGCCGGCACACAGGATCCAGCTCCACCAGTTTAACGATCTTCGGATCGTCAAAGTCGGCAACCGGCGGATCATTAAAAGCCAGATGTCCGTTCTCCCCGACGCCGTAGATGCACAGCTCCGGCTTCGCCGCCTCCAGCAGCGCCCCATAGCGCAGGCATTCCTGCTCAGGATCAGCCGCCTGACAATCGAACAAATGAACCTGCTTCAGCGGAACCCGGTCATACAGGGAACGTTTTAAAAACGCTCCGAAGCCTTGCGGCGCTTGCGGATCAATGCCGACATATTCGTCCATATTGAACGCCGTGATCCGCTCCCAGGGAATGGCTTCCTGTCCCAGCGCTTCCAGAAATTCATTCTGCGAAGGCGCCGAGGCAAAAATAATGCTGATTTCCGGACGGGTCTTAAGTAATTCGTTAATCGCCCCGGCGACTTCCGCCGCAGCCTGCCGCCCTAACTCCTGACGGGTTTCAAAGATTTTAATCGTGAGTTTTTCTTTCTTCGTCATTCGCATGATGAATCCTCCCTCTCATCCAAAACAATTTTTCCATTTTTCATGATAAAAATTGGCGTAAGATCCTCATTTAAAAGCAGGCAATCCGCATCATATCCCGCTTCAATCCGGCCTTTGTTTTTTAAGCCCATGATTTCAGCCGGCGTTTTCGTCGCCATTTTCACAGCGTCGCGCAGCGGAATGTTGCAGCGCTGCACGGCAATCCGGACAACCTGGCTCATCGAGCTGACACTGCCGGCAAAGGATTCAAAGCCCGGCATCCACGCTACGCCGTCGCGAACGATCACCCGATGATCGCTGTCCTTCGCGCCCAGGACATACTCTCCCTCCGGCAGTCCGGCAGCCCGCATGGAATCTGTGATCAGACACACTTTATCCGCTCCTTTGCAGCGGTAAGCCAGCTCCGCCAGCGCCGGCGGCAGATGCATCCCGTCAGTAATCAGCTCAGCGGTCGTGTCTTCCATCAAGTACGCTGATTCAACTAACCCGCCGTACCGTCTTCCCTGACGGCGATGAACGCTGCTCATACAGGAATACAGATGCGTGTAATGCGTGAATCCCCAGCGATTAGCTTCGATTGCCTGATCGGTGTCCGTATCGCTGTGCGCATACGCGACAAGAATGCCCCGCTGGCGGCAGGCCCGGGCAAAAGCTTCCGTCCCCGCCAGTTCACTGGCCGCGCTCCAACGGCCGATCAGATCGCCGTATTTTTCCAGAATTTCACCATATTCCGCCGGATCAGGACAGCGCAGATATGCTTCCGGCTGCGCTCCTTTTTGAGAAGGCGCAAAATATGGGCCTTCCAAATGGACGCACGGCATATCCGCACGGCCGTCCTTGTGCTTATCCGTCTTCGCGAAAACCTCCAGGAAATTCATTGTCGCTTCCCGGCTGCCGGCCAGGGACGTCGGGATGATCGTTGTTGCGCCCTGCATCAGATGCGCGCGGGCAATGTTTTCCATCGCTTCCTCGCTGCAGTCCATGAAGTCATACCCCATCATCCCATGCGTGTGAATGTCGATAAACCCCGGGCAAAGATAAGCGCCGCGGGCGTCGATAATTTCACAATCTGCGTTCTCACCCGGGTCTGAAATAAACCGTCCCTGATCCACCGTCACAGTTTGTCCTTCCACAATGCCGCGGTCCGTAATCTGCCGGGCATGAATAATTTTAAGCATCGTTTGCCTCCATTCTTTGTTCTCATTATAACATTCGTTATCCTGAAAATCGGAAAATAGTTCGCGAGCGGATGAATTTAGTCGCTGTCGTTGCCTTCCGCTTCAAAAATAAACCAACGGTCATTGATGAAAATCTCGATTGTCCCTTCCGCTGCGATTTGATATTCGTATCCGGTGCCGAAATTGGATTGATCGTCGACTGTCGGTTTTTCATCAGCGCCGACCGTGGAAGTGATTTTCCCAGTCCTCGTCCCGCTATGGTTTTCGGCCTGGCTTTCGTTTCCCGTGTCCCGATACAGCGTGCCCTCGACCCTCACCATCGGAACTAAATCCGGTTTTTCCGCCATTCCTGAAGTTTCAGGATGGGCAGCGCAGCTTGCGAGAGCGAGCAGCAAGACGAGCGCGGCAAAAGAAATAATTTTTTTCATGATCTGCACCTCCAAAACCAATGGAATCTTGTTTTTTTTGCATTCATGGTTTAGATCATTATACCATATCCCGCAGGCGGTCAATCCCTTCTCTTAAGTTTTATCATCACAAAAATGCTCCGCGTTCATCAGGTTTCCGCTTTACTTGCCGGAATTTCCAAGTCCATCCCTCCACTTCTTTCAGAGCTTGAAATTCCTACCCAGGGGCGTATAATACTTTCATGACTTAAGGGGGAACTTTTTACTGTGAAAAAATCTTACGCCGTGGATATGGTCAACGGTCCGCTGTTGAGCCGCATCCTCATCTACGCCTTTCCTTTGATTTTATCCGGCGTCCTGCAGCTGTTATTCAACGCTGCGGATATCGTTGTCGTCGGAAAATTCACCGGCAGCCACGCGTTGGCCGCCGTCGGCTCCACCAGCGCTTTGATCAATCTGTTAGTCAACCTGTTCATCGGCATCTCGATCGGCACCAACGTCATGGTCGCCCGCTATTGCGGAGCGCGGGACTGGCAGAACTGCGAGGACACCGTCCACACCTCGATCGCCATTTCCATCATCGGCGGCATTCTGATGATCTTTGTCGGCATTCTGTTCGCCCGGCCGCTGTTAGAACTGATGGGCACGCCGGCTGATGTCATCACGCATTCCGTACTGTATATGCGGATCTATTTCCTGGGCATGCCGGCGTTTATGATTTACAACTTCGGCGCGGCGATTCTGCGCGCGATCGGCGATACGAAACGGCCGCTGTATTTTTTGACCGTCGCAGGGATCGTCAACGTCATCTTCAACCTGTTCTTCGTCATCGTCTTCCGCATGGGCGTTGCCGGCGTCGCGATCGCAACGGTGGTCTCCCAGGTGATTTCCGCGGTTCTGATCCTGATGTGTCTGTTGAAAATGGACGGCATGTGCCAGCTGCATAAAGATAAGATCAAGCTGCACGGCGATAAAGTCAAAGAAATGCTGCGGATTGGTATTCCGGCCGGCCTGCAGGGCATCGTGTTCAGCATTTCCAACGTGCTGATTCAGTCGTCGGTCAACTCCTTCGGTTCCATCGTCATGGCCGGCAACACCGCCGCCAGCAATATTGAGGGCTTTGTCTACACCGCGATGAACGCGATTTACCAGACCTCGCTGAGCTTCACCAGCCAGAACCTCGGCGCCGGCAACACCGCGCGGATTAAGAAAATCCTGTTAACCTGCCTGGGGATCGTGACTGTGATCGGTCTGGTGCTGGGCCAGGGCGCTTACCTGCTCGGCCGGCCACTGCTCTCCATTTACTCTTCCGATCCGGCCGTCGTCGATTTCGGAATGATCCGGCTTTCGATTGTCAGCGCGACGTATTTCCTGTGCGGATTGATGGACGTCTGCTGCGGAAGCATCCGCGGCTTAGGCTATTCGATCATGCCGATGCTTGTGTCGCTGACCGGCGCGTGCGCCTTCCGCGTGCTGTGGATCTTTACAGTTTTCCAGGTTGAGCATACACTTTTCAGCCTGTATATCTCCTACCCGATTTCCTGGATTCTGACCTTTGCCGTACATCTTCTTTGTTTTGCTTACGCTTACCGCAAAATGATGAAAAGCAGGCTGGATTCCCAGCCCGTCAACGCCTGAAATAACGGAAGACCGGCTTTCCGGCAAGTCTGATTGAAAATTTTCATAATTTGATCACGATCTTAGACTACACAATTTTTAAAATGTGTGGTCTTTTCTTTTATGCCAAACATTTTTTTAATTTTTCATCAAAAGAAGACTTTACTTGACACCCTGAACACGTTAAAGTATTAGCGTCTGGTTTTCCTTAATGAGATGTCCTGACATCCTGAACCAGAAGAATCAGAGTTGAAAATAAGTGGGGGACTTTGTTATGAAAACAATCATTACAACTGAAAGCTGTTCTGACATCCCGGTTTCCATGTTGGAAAAATTAAATGTTCCAATGGTACCTTTCAGCGTCAACTTTCCGGACCGGACTGTGCTCGACGGCGAGCTTCCGATTCAGGAAATTTACGATTTTTATGAAGCCACACGGCAGATCCCGAAAACCTGCGCGGTCAGCCCGTATCAATACAGTGAATTTTTCAACAGGCTGTTAGAGGATCCGGAGGTCGAGATCGTTCACATCGGTTATTCCTCGGCCTGTTCCTGTTCGTTCCAGAATGCGCTCATCAGCCTGCAGGACTGCGACGAAAAGCGAATCCATCTGGTCGACTGCCTGAACGTTTCCGGCGGCTTCGGCTTGTTGACGCTCAAAGCGGTTGAGCTGCATACGCGTAATCCCCAGTGGAGCGCCGCGGAGCTGGCCGACGAGATCCGCAAGTGGGTGCCGCGGATTAAGACGTTGTTCATTCCGGAAAAGCTGGATTTCCTGGCAGCCGGCGGCCGTGTCAGCAACGCGGCGGCGCTGGGGGCGTCCCTGCTTCGGATCAAGCCGCGGATCGACATCCTGAAGGGTGAGCTAATCAACACCAAGAAATATTACGGTACGATGAAAAAGGCGGCGTCGCAGATGGTTGAGGATTTCCTCAGCGAAGAACCGCTGGACCGCACGATGGCGCTGATCATCTATGCCAAAGGTGCGGATCCGGATATCCTGGAACGGATGCGCCAGCGTGTGCTGAACGATGGTTTCCAGGAAGTGTTGGTCTTTGAGCTGGGTGCAGTCATGACCGTGCACGGCGGCAAGGGCGCGATGGGAATCACCGGCTTCCGCCGCGAGGCGGCCTAAGCTTTTGTCTTGATAAAGGCAGGCGGGAACCTGAGTTCAATCCTGTCAAACCGCAGGCAAAACCAGAATTCAATGCGCGGCATGCCGATCTTTTCTGGCTAACTACCGGAAAGCCGCGAAGCTTTTTCCTTTCCTGATCCAACCGGGCGCCGGCCCGGTTTTATTTATGCTTTTCCGACATTGGCCGGATGCTCTGCGCACCCGCCCGGTTGTTTTCAATTTGACCTGTTTTTGTCTTCCTATCCGTAAAATTATGAATTTTAATGAAAAAATCGATCATTTTCCGATCAATTCCCATTCTGCGGATTTCCGCGGTTCGTTTACCGGAATTAAGCTTTTATTCCCTATAAATTGCAGTATAATGAAAGTAACATCCACCTGGCAAGGCTGAATCGGGTGACTGCCCTCATTGGAGCGCCGCGGTTGAATAAAGAAAGCGGTATCGTTATGAAAAGCAATAAGATTTCGTATTCCACCCGTTTTTTACTCATTCCTTTAATCCTTTCCTTAATCCTGACCGGGATTCTTTCGTTGTTCACTATCCGCAATCTCCAGGGCAACGCCCGTGTCATTAACTATACCGGAATTGTCCGGGGCGCAACGCAGCGGCTTGTCAAGCAAGAGCTGAATCATCAGGCTGACGACGCGATGATTGAGAAAATCGACGTATTGTTGACGGAATTGGAAACCGGCCAAGGCCCTGACTCGTTGATTCGGTTAAATGACGAACCATTCCAGAATCAGATTCTGCGGATGCAGGACGCCTGGAAACAGGTAAAAACCGCAATTTACGACTTCCGCGCAGGCGCTTCCTCCGATCAGCTTTACACCTTGAGCGAAACCTATTTCGATCTGGCCAACGACGCGGTCAGCTTCGCTGAAGCCTATACCGAGGCCAGCGTCCGCCGGGCTCAGATTTCCTTGCTTTTAGTCAACGTCTTCTTTCTTCTGATTACGCTGGCGCTGTTGTATTTCAGCCACATTCAGCACAAACGGCAGAAGCGATTGGAACAGGAAGAAATGGAAACTCGCCGCCGGCAGGAGGAATTAGATCAGCTCAACCGCGAGCTGCAGGCGCCGATGAATGAAATCAGTGAATTGATTTACATCTCGGACCCGGAAACCTATGATTTATTATTTATTAATGAAAGCGGCCGCAAGGCATTCGGCTGCGATTCCATCGAAGGGAAAAAATGCTACAAGGTGTTGCAGGGTCTGGATCACCCCTGTCCCTTCTGCACCAATTCCAGGCTGAAGGATAATGAAACGTACAGCTGGGAAATCAACAACGCGCTGACGCACCGCCATTACCTGCTTAAAGACCGGATTGTGACGTGGAACGGACGGCGGGCGCGGTTGGAAATTGCGTTTGACACAACTAAGAGCGAAGAAGAAAAACAGCGCTTAAAAACGATGTTGGATAATGAAAAGCTGATCGTCGACTGCGTCCGCGAATTGTATGAGGACGAAATGCTGGAATCTGCGATCCCGGAAATGCTCCGGCGATTAGGCGAATTCATGGAAGCGGAACGCATCACCCTGTTCTCCCTGAGTCCGGTCCGGTTGACGATTACTTCGCGCTGGTCGGGCGAAAAAGCTGCGGACATCGAAATGCTTTCCGATTTGAAAGTCCGGCCGTTCTACGCCCGGTGGATGAAACGGCTGCTTGAAGATGAATCTTACGTCGTTGAGAATGTGGAGCTGTTAAAAACATCGTTCCCCGACGAATATACCCTGCTGCGTGCTTACAACATTCAGCAGCTGATCATCCTTTCCCTTGAGGTGCGCGGCGAAGTTATCGACTGCATCTGTATTGATAATCCGGCTTCAGGCAAGCTTCGGAATTCGATCATCGTCCTGCAGACGCTGCGATACTTCCTTCTGCTGGCCCGGCACCGCGCGATGGACAAGGCGAAACTGGCGCAGCTCAGCTATACGGACAGTTTAACCGGCTTGTTCAACCGCAACCGCTACATCCAGGATTTAGACAAAAAAATTGCGGATCCGCAGCCGGTCGGCGTCTTGTTTGTCGATCTTAACGGTTTAAAAGAAATCAATGATCAATTTGGTCATGACCGCGGCGATGAAGCGCTGCGGACCTGTTCTGATCACCTGCGGGCCTGTTTCGCTCCGGATTCCTGCTACCGCATCGGCGGCGATGAATTCGTCGTCTTGACGCACGATATCACGGAAGAGGAATTCTTCGGCCAGGTCCACCATCTGCGGCTGCGGCTGCAGAGCAACGCCAAGCTGCACCTGGCAATCGGCACTCACTGGGCGCACGACGGATCCCAGCTTCCTTCCGCGATCAAAGCTGCGGATGAAAAGATGTATAAAGATAAGAAAGCCTATTATTACCATGCTTCGCAAACCGGACGTTACCGGCATCATACCGATGAAGTGCTGCCGTTAGCCAATTTAAACGTTTTGCGACAAAAGCTGAATGAAAGCCGCTTCCTCGTTTATTTCCAGCCGAAAATTGCGATCGACACCGGACTTCTGGTCGGCGCTGAAGCGCTGGTCCGGTATCAGCTGGATGAAAATCTGATCCTGGCGCCCAATGCTTTCATCCCGCTGCTGGAAGAAACCCAGACGATCAGCCAGATCGATTTCTTTGTGTTTGAATTTGTGTGTCTGCGGCTTCAAAAATGGATTCGGGAAGGCCGGCCGATCTCGCCGGTTTCCGTCAATTTCTCCCGCTACACCGTTTTGGAAGAAACGTTCTGTCAACGACTGGTTGAGCTCAGCGATCATTATCAAATCAGCCGTGATCTTTTAGAAATTGAAATTACAGAAAATGCGCTGGATGTCCGGGAAGAAGACCTGCGCAAAACCATCGACGCTGTGCGGCGATCCGGATTCAGCGTTTCAATCGACGATTTCGGCGTGGAATTTTCCAATCTCTCGTTATTCTCCGGCGCGGATTTCGATATCCTCAAGCTGGACCGCAGCTTAATCCAGGATATCGCCGTTAATGAAAAAGCGCGGGCGTTAATTCAAGCCATGAGCGACGTCTGCCTGAAAATGAAGATCAAGCTGGTCGCGGAAGGCGTAGAAACCGAGGAACAGCTGGGCATCCTGAATCAATGTCACGTCGGCATTGCGCAGGGCTTTCTGTTCTCCAAACCGATTCCCGTCGCGGATTACGAAACAAAATACTTGCCGCTTCCTCGATCATAAAGGGAAAAACACCCGGCATCAGCCAAGCTCCGCCACTGATCGACGCGCCGCTGCTTAAGCAGCTTCCGTGTGTCGGCTGCAGAGCTTTTTTTACTATGTCCAACACAAAAACGCAGCGTTGCCGCTGCGCTTCTGTTCTTTTACCCTGTCAGATCCTTCTCGGAATTCTTAAAATCCAGCGATCTCCTTTGTCCATAATCCGAACTTGAAAGAGAAAGCTGTCATTCCGCTTTCATGATTCAATCTTTCTTTTTTTCAATCATTTCCAATTCGCGTTCGTGCTGTTCTTGTTTCATTTCCCAATGAATCAGGATGGATAACGCGACGCGCATCGCGATGACCCCGCCAACCATCATCAGCTCGCTGACTTCTTCCAGCGCGATGGTTTTCAGGATCTCCGCGCCTAACAGAAAGGAAAGGCCGGTAGAAAATCCTTTCAACAGATCCAAAGCAACATTGTCGTCTTTTTTGAACAGAGAAATCGCGCCCTTGCATCCAGCATAGATAATCATGATCAGCGCCAACAGCTCAAAAAATAAGACCGCGACTTCGCCGCCTTTTAAAATAAATTCTTTTAATTGCATCATCTTTCTCAACTCCGTCTTTTAGTTTACCATGACCGCTTGAGGATTCCAAGAGAAAGCGCTTAGATTTCAACATTATTTTCAGAAATTAAGGAAGAAAAAGCCAGGAATTAAGCCGGATTTCCAGAATTCATGTTGTATTTTTTCAATTTGTTGAATATAATTTTCATAGCTAAGCCGGGGATCTTCAGTCCCCTCACAAATCCAATCTAATCTGATTCGATCATAAGAACGGATGTGAACAACATGCAGAGGAAAAGCCGGAAAAACAGTTCGCTGCTGATTCTTGGAACCTTGGTCTTCGCAGGCCTGATTTTCATATTATTCAGCACGTATCAAAGCTGGCTGAACGTTAAGTTTGAGCAGCAGGTCATGGAAAATTATACAGCCTATATCGAAAGCGAAGGCGTTCAGTTTTCAGGGACTGTCGATGATATCCAGGGAACGCTGCAGACGCTGGCCGCACTGCTGTCCCAGTCGCAGCCGGAACCGGAAAACGCCGCGCTGAACCCGGCGCTGTCTTTGTTATCCGGACTGAATGAGCACTTTGAAGTGCAGTGGCGATCGCCGGAGGAAATTCAACTTTCTTCCGCTCAGCGCGAGCAGCTAATGCAGAATAAAACGATCATCACCGGCATTGAAACCCAAAATTCCGAACAATCCGTATTTTGCGTACTGACGCCGGTCATCCGCGATCTTCAGCTGGAGGCGATCCTACAAGCTTCCGTCGACGTCAACCGCTTGTTACAGAAAAGTCAGTCCGAGCGGATTCAGGCGCCGCTCAACAGCTGGATCGTGCTGCTTGACGGGTCTGTTCTCTACACAGCGAATTCCAACGAAAGCCATTATTCCAATCTCTACGCGCTGTTAGAAGAAAATTCTAATTCAGAAACCACGCTGCAACAGATCCGCACCACCCTGCAGACCGGCAGTTCCGGCACATTCCGAATCCAGACGCACAAAGAAGGCGCTTTATATGTATCTTTAACCCCGTTAGCCGTTAACGGCTGGACGCTCGTCAATTTTACCCACGCTAATGAAGCTTCAGAAAATTCCCGGCAGATTCTGCTTACTACAATGCAGATCGGCCTCTTTCTGATCCTGACGACTGCCGGGCTGGCCTATCTGTTCTATCTCATTCTCGCCCGCCAGCGCCGCCAGATGAATCTGGAACAGCGCCGTTATGCCTTCCTGTCGCGGTTTTCCGACACGCTGATCTTTGAATACGACGTAATCCAGGACACGCTGGAGCTGACCGGCAACGCCCAGAAAATCCTGCCGGTGAAAGAATTATCCGCAAGCCATGTAAAAAAGAACCATGAATTAACACCGTTTATCCACGCTGAGGATTTTTACAAAATTGAAGAAGCCTTCAACAACGTCCATCGGTTTCAGGAATACGGCAGCGTGCAGCTGCGGATCAAAACACGCGACGGCAGCTATCATTGGTTTAACTGTCAGTTTCAGGCGGTTTATGAGCGGTATCACCGCGAACCGGTGATGATCATCGGCAAACTGACCGACATCCAGGAACAGAAATATATTGAACGTGAACTGATTGAAAAGTCCAGCTATGACGGTCTGACCTCCGTCTTAAATAAACGGGCCGCAGAACAACAGATTACAGAAGAACTGAGCGAAAACGCGGAAGGCTGCCTGTTTATGATCGACATTGACGACTTCAAAGTGATCAATGACGAGCTGGGGCATTTCGTCGGCGATCAGGTGCTGACCGTTGTCGGCACACTGCTGAAAACTTGTTTCCGTCAGAACGATTTAATCGGACGGATCGGCGGTGATGAATTTATCGTATTCCTGCATACCAGCGATCCGGCGGTTATCCATCAGAAAGTAAAGCAGCTTACCAAGACGTTGCCGAAACTGCTGCAGCGCGAACAGATCGACGCGGAGGTAACCTTGAGCATCGGCGCCGCCCTCAGTCAATCCGGGGATACCTATCCAAGCTTATTCAGCCGGGCAGACCAGGCAATGTACTGCGCTAAACAACAGGGAAAGAATCAGTTCCATCTGGCTGAGATTCACTCCGATTCCTGGGACAGGAAAAACAACGAATAGCGCAAATATAACTCTTACGTGTTTTTATATTATCCTTATCTTCTGAGATCCACTTTCCTAATATAATAAAAACGGTTCTTCCTCGGATTCGAGTAAAGATAAAAAGGCCAGGCAGGATAATGCGTTAGTTAGCGTTTGATCCTGCCTGCTTCTGAGTACGGCTCTTCTATACCAATCCTAAATCAAGTAAGAACCCTGAAAACAGCCGCGGCTGTTTTTATTTATTCTTTTCAATTTCACGCTTTTATCGCGGCAAATAAGCAATCACTCCTTATCCAGGCTTCTTCCAGCATCATTAAAAGACTTGCCGCTCAGCCTGCAGCCGCTTGATTTCTTCACGCAGCGCCTGGATCCAGGCCTGCCGCTGGGAATCGGAAACCTGCGCGTCAGGACCATGCAGGATTGACTTCGGCGTCAGCCAGACCGGGCCGGGTTGCGGCGTATCGCCGGCATGGCGGGGAAACAGATGCCAGTGCATGTGAACACCCCGGCCGATCCCCAGCAGCTCATAATGCATTTTCTCGGCCTGAAAGACATTCGCAACCGCCTGGGCTGTCAGCACCATTTCTTCAAGAAACTTCGCCCGGAAGTCCGGTTCCAGATCGAACAATTCCGTCGCGTGATGTTTGCATATCAACACCGTGTAGCCGCGAATATATTGATCGTCCCCCAAGACGACATACCCGGTCGACAGTTCCGCGACTAGGTTGGGATTCTTCCCGCGCTCTGTTAACCGCAGCCGGGCGCAGACATCGCACTCCTGATCCGTCAGCCGCGCTGCTTCAAAATCATGTTCCCACATTCTTTGTCAGTTCCTCCTTCAGGACTTCATTCCTAATGAAAGGGCATTGCGGAGAGCGATTCCGGCCCCGCTTCCCTTCTGTTTCCAGATTACCGGCTTCCGCATAATAAAACAAGCGTCCTCCTCGAATCGTCAGAGAATTGTCAGAGAATTGACAGAAAGCAAACAAAAAAAGTCCCGCAGCGCAGGACTTTCAGCTTTGCTTCTTATTTCCGGGTATAAACAGAAATGCCTTCTTTGATCGTTTCCAGCACTCCGATTGTTCCGATTTCCTCAGCCGGACAGCTCAGCGGATTCTTTTCCAGAATCACCAGATCCGCCAGCTTGCCTTCCTCTAACGATCCCTTGCGGTCTTCCTCATGGTATTGCCAGGCGGCATTGATCGTCACGGCTTGCAGCGCTTCCAGCGGCGTGATCCGCAATTCAGGATTGAGCGCTTGGCCGCCCTTCGTGACACGGCGGCAGGCACATTCAACGCTTTCCAGCATATTCGGCATGATGACCGGCGTATCCTGATGCATCGTCACATTCAAGCCTTCGTCGATCGCCCAGCGCATCGGACTGATATTTCCGCCGCGCAGCTGTCCAAAGTTGCGCAGATGAATATCGCCCCAGTACCAGCAATGCGCGGTGAAGAACGACGCCGTCATATTCAGCGCTTTCATCCGTGGCAGCTGATCACGGCGCACCAGCTGGGCATGGATCATGACCGGACGCAACGCAGCGGCCTCCGGATGCCGGGCTTGCTGGCGCTGCGTACAGCGGATCAGCTGCTCCGCGGCCGCATCGCCGTTGCAATGCGTCAGCAGCTGCCAGTGATGCCCCATCGCTTCATCGATAAACGCATCGACCTGATCATCGGTATAGACCGGATACCCGCAATACTGCGAATCGGCGCCCAGATACGGCTCGCTCATCCAGGCCGTCCGCCCCTGCGGAGATCCGTCCAGAAAAATCTTCACGCCGCCTATCCGCAGCCGGTTCTGATAGCCTTGGGCATACTCCGGATGCTCGCCGATCAAGGCTTCGTTATCCTTGAGATCCACATAGCTGACAACGTCGACCTTGAGCCGTTTCCGTTCCGCCATCGCCTGCAGCATCGCCCAGTCCGGCCGTTTCGTAATCCCGTCCTGCACTGTGGTGATACCGTAGGATAAGTATTTTTCCTGCGCCTGATCGAGCTGATCGAGCAGCTGATCAAGATCCGGAGCCGCAAATCCCCGCGACAGTAGCGTGAACGCCGTTTCTTCCAGGTATCCGTTCGGTTTTTGACTGCCCGCTTCCCGGCCGATCTTGCCGCCTTCCGGATCCGGCGTGGACGCGTCGATCCCCAGCTGCTTCAGCGCCGCGGAATTCACAACGCCCATGTGTCCGGAAGCATGGGCGATCAAGATCGGATGCGTCGCGCTCACCGCGTCAAGCTCCGCGCGCGTCGGGTGCCGTTTTTCAGTTAAGAAGTTATGATCGTAGCCGAAGCCCTGAACCCAGGTTCCTTCCGGCAGCTGCCGCTCGTCGATGAAATCCTTAATTTTCTGCTGCAGCTCGCCGATCGAGGATACGTCGTCAAAATGCACGAGATTCACGGTCTGCGCCAGCGCCGTGATGTGGCTGTGAGGATCGATGAATCCCGGAAGCAGCGCATGCCCCGCCAAATCCCGTTCTTCCAGTTTTTCCTGCGGGTGAGCCGCTTGCCAGGCCCGCGCCTGTGCTAACGAACCCACCATCGCAATTCGTCCATCCTTTTCAATTAACGCCTCCGCGGTCTGATCGCCGTTCATCGTCACCATCACACCGTTTTTATACAACACTGCCATACCGCAACCTTCTTTCTTTTGTCTTTATTATACCCTTCCTTTTCTTTTCCTCGATAGGCATTTTCAGGCTTTTGTCAATCGCGGGGAGATTTGCTTTCTTTCATTCCTTATTTGTTCTATAATAGGTAAGAATTCAAGCGCAGGGAAGGGAGAGGATCGTATGCTTACCAATAAATTCAGCAGTGCTTCTTCCTTATTAACCGGGATCTTTTTTATTGTCCTGGGTGCGTTGTTTTTCACAGAGTATTCGAAGATCTGGGCCTTGATCTATATTTTATTCATGATCGGTTTTCTGTGGATCGGACTCAATCAAATTCTGCGGGCGTTGAATAATAAGCAAAAAGTAAGTCTGAATCTGTCGACGATCCTGACCAGCCTGTTATGTGTCGGCCTGGCGGTCTACACGTTCTTCAATCCGGGCTTGTTCTTCAAGTTTATTCATTACGTTATCGGCTGGTGGGCGCTGCTGAACGCCGCAATCCAGTTTATTAATTTCTACGTCTATCGCCGGGATTGCCTGAAAGGCACCTATGTTCTGTTCTTAAAAGGTCTGGCGGACGCTGTTTTCGCGGCGATGTTGATGCTGAAACCGATCAACAAGCTGTGGATCGTCGCCTATATCGCCGGGGCCTATCTGATTTTCTACGGCGGCGTCACGGTTTTGGAGGCGTTGAAGGATTTATTAAGCGCGGGCATGAGCGTCAAAATCCGCGAACATCTGCGCATCTCCATCCCCGTCTTAATCTCAGCGATCATTCCGCAGCGCTTCTTCCTGTCGATCAATGCGCTGATCAAAACGAACAAGCTGAATCCGGACGCGCAGGTTGCGCCGCAGGCCAGCACAGATCTGGAAGTGTTTATCTACCTGAAAGAATCGGGGCCGGAATCGCTGGGGCATGTCGACATCAGCTTTCAGGGTAAAATCTATTCCTACGGCTGCCATGATCCGCATCACCGCGGTCTGTTCGGCACGTTGGGCGACGGTGTGCTGGTCGTATCCGACCGGGAAACATTTTTAAAACACGCGCTGAAATCCGAAGACAAAACGATTATCAGCTATGGTCTGACGTTAAACGAGAGTCAGAAAGCCATGCTTCAAAAGCGCATCGACGCGATGATGGAGCGCGCCTACACCTGGCGGCCGGACGCTCAGCTGTTAGCCGAGGGGGAAACGGCTGAAGGCGAAGCCAAGGATTACGCGTCACGCGTCTGGAACGCAACGCACGCGCACATGTATAAGTTTGCCAATGGAAAATTCAAGACCTATTTCGTCTTCAGCACCAACTGCGTTCTGTTGGCGGATGAGCTGCTTCATTGCAAGGAGCTGGATCTGATTCCGATCGGCGGCATCGTTACCCCGGGCACCTATCTGGAATTTCTCAACACGGAATATCTGCGGCCGGGCGGCATGGTCGTCGAACGGACAATCTACAAGCGGACCCGCGGCAAAGGCGGCGAGCACGGCGGCTCGTTTGGTTCCTCGCTTTCATCCTCTTAAAATTCATTCGCGCTGGTTCTTCTTATACGGAAAACCCACCGGTTCCAGGCCGGTTCCGGTTTCCGTTTTTTTATTTTCCCGCATGATTTCCGCAGAAGAAAGAACGGAACCGCGCAGATTCACCGTAAGAAAAGAAACCTCGGATTTTCTCCTCTCTGTTCCGGAATTTCCACCGCCGCACTGCCGGATCTTCGGCTTTTCCCCGGCAAAGTGAAAGAAAAAAGCCGATATTCCTTATTTGTTATAAGATGCGTCAAATTCTGAACCAAATCCGCTTATTTAATACTAATATCAGTATTTATTCAACTATTTCAATGTTATACTTTATTTTAGAATATAACGTTTTCTAATCTTATAGACTGCGGAAATTCCCGAATCTCCGCTCTGTTTACGTCCCCTACAACTTTTCTGATTTCAGGCTTTGGCTTTGGCGCATTCCCAAGTAGCGGCCGCAACACCCGTTTTTGAAAATGAAGGTGAACCGTATGAAATATAAGAAACAATCCGTCGCTTTCGTCCTGGGGATGATCCTGCTGCTGGTGGGAACCGGCAGCCTGATGGTCGCCGCGATGGGTCAAATCAAAGAAAAAATGAACATCAGCGCCAACACGACGCTGTTAAATTCAACGCGGATGATCTCCGACAGTCTGCTTAATAATTTTTCCAGCGATCAGCAGCAGCTGGAAACCTGTGCGAATTTGTTCAGCCGGATTGATACCGGACAAGCCCCGGATGTCGTCCGGGCGCTGGCTGAATATACGGACGCCACCGCCTTTTTTCGTTTTTACTTTATCGGTGCGGACGGCCGGGGCTGGGATTCGACCGGCGCCGGGCTTTCGCCGCGGGATTTAAGCTTTGACGAGATCGCGTTAAGCCAGGGAAAAACCGGATATTCCGACGCTTATATCGGAGCCAGCGGCCGCCTGCAGATCACTTTCCAGACACCGGTGTGGATCGAGGGTGAACAGGCCGGCGCCTTGTATGCGGATAAAACGATGGCCAACTATCACAGCCCTTCCCTGTTCACGTTCAGCGGCGGCGCCGGCAGCGCGTATGTCGTCCAGGCTGACGACGGGGCCTGGATTATTGATAGTTCCGCCAGCGGCACCGACGACCTGTATGCGTTTCTGGAAAAGCAGCGCAACGATCCGGCTGTATCCGCTGCGCTGAAAAATCTGATTGCGGAAAATCGGTCCGGAACAATCCGGATCCAGTATCGTCAGCAAGACAGCTTTCTGTGCTTTGTTCCGCTTGACTGCAGCCATCCCTGGTATTTAATTTCCATCCTGCCGCAGAATATCCTGCAGCAGGAATCTTCGGAAATTCTGCAGCTGATTTCCTTTGCATTGGTTGGTTTGTTAGTCGCACTGGTCTTAATCACCCTTCTTTTGTTAAGCCGGCAGGCATCCAGCAGTTGGGAACAGGAACGGAAACGCCGGGAACAATTGTTTCAGATCATTTCCGAGAATGTTGATTTTGCTTTTCTGTTATATACGCCATCAAAACACAAGGTAGAAATGCTTTCGGAAAACGTCCGCGTTTTGTTCAACATTGAACCGGACGACGCCGTCCGTCATCCGGAACGTTTATTTTTGAGCTGCGGGATGCCGGAGCAGGATCCGGCCGGCCACGCATTTTTAAACGGTCAGCTGAACCAGCGGCAGCGCTGTGAATATCAGCAGGGTACCGCAAACGAGCTGCAGCGATGGATCGAGATTTATTTCATTCCTGTTCACGCCGATCAATATCTCGCTGTTCTGCACGAAACGACGCCGGAGCATCACATGCGCCAGGATCTGGCCGATGCCCTGCGGCAGTCGCAGGAAAACAACCAGGCCCGCACCGTCTTTTTCTCTTCGATGTCGCATGATATCCGCACGCCGATGAACGGGATTATTGGAATGACGACGATCGCGCAGGCGCATCTGAACGAACCGGAGAAAGTGGCGCACTGCCTGGATAAAATCAGCCTGGCTTCGCAGCATCTGTTGGATTTGATCAACGAAGTGCTCGACATGTCGCGGATTGAAAGCGGCAAGATCAGCTTGAAAAAAGAGCCCGTCAACCTGTCCCAGCTCATTTCGGACGTTCTGATCCTGGTCAAGCCGGACCTGACGAAGAAACGCCAGACGTTGCATATCCGATCCAGCGCGCTGGACTATGACACGGTGCTCGGCGATACCCTGCACCTCCAGAAAATCCTGTTAAACCTGTTGTCCAACGCTGTTAAATACACGCCGCCGGAGCAGGATATCACGATTGGCCTCCATGAAGAACCAGACGGAGATGATAAAATCAAGGTGATTTTCACCGTTGAAGATACTGGAATCGGCATGACGCCGGAATTCCTGACGCGGATCTTTACCCCGTTTGAGCGGGCCCAGGACAGCCGCATCAGCCAGATTTCCGGCACCGGCCTGGGCATGGCCATCACTAAAAATATTGTTGACATGATGTCGGGAACTCTTCAGGTGGAAAGTCAGCTGGGAGTCGGCTCTAAATTCACCGTGACGCTGCCGCTGTCCACAGCACAAACACCCCAGCTCCAGGAAGCGGTGCTGGCTGGCTGCCGGGTCCTGGTCGTTGACGATGATCTGGACACGTGCGAAGGCCTCCGCGCCATGCTGGAAGTTGAAAAAGTCCAGGTCACCTGCGCCAATACCGGGCAGCAGGGAATTGACGCCGCCCTGCTTGCCCATCAGGAAGGCCGGGATTATTTAGGAATCATTATGGACTGGAGAATGGACGATCTCAATGGAATTGAAGCCGCGCGCAGAATTCGCGCCCAGATTTCAGACGAGATCCCGATCATCCTTCTTTCCGCTTACAATTGGGAAGACGTCGAGCAGGAAGCACTGGATGCGGGCATCAACGGTTTTCTGACAAAACCGATCTTCCGGAACGAACTGATTGAAAAGTTGTCCCGGGCGCTGACCCGGAATTATCCAGATTCCGAAACAGCTGAAGAAGCTCAAAATAACCGCGTTCCCGCTGAAGACTTCAGCGGTATGCGCGTTCTTCTGGCTGAGGATAACGAATTGAACCGGGAAATCGTCATTGAACTGTTAAACAGCTGCGGAATCAAGCTGACCTGCGCACAGAACGGACGGCAGGCGCTCGATCTGGTCCGGGAACAGCCGGCAAACGCCTTCGATCTGATTTTAATGGATATTCACATGCCGGAAATGAACGGCTATGAGGCCACCGAAGCCATCCGCAATCTGGCGGATCCAGCCAAGGCCGCGCTGCCGATCATCGCGATGACCGCCGATGCGTTTGAAGAGGACGTGCAGAAATGCATCGCCGCCGGCATGAACGGACATATCGCCAAGCCGATTGAGTATTCCTTATTGTTTGAAACACTCCGCCGTTATCAGCCAGATGAACAGCCATCAACCAACCCAAGAAATGAGGACAAGGATCATGAGCATCAAAGCTAAGCTTTACAAAGCCGCCGCGGCGTTGACCGCGCTCTGTCTGATCTCCAGCTGTTCCACGAAACCGAACGGACCGGAAGTCTATCTCGATGATAAAAATGAAGAAATTGTCATTACATTATTTGCCCAGGGCGAAACCATTTCCAGCTTGATTCAGCAATGCTTCAACGAAATCATCAACACCGAGCAGACAAAAACATTTATTCTTTACAGCGACAGCGCTAATTTTTACGCCGATGAGGGCTTGTCCTACCGCGAGCTTTTGTTGAAACGAATGGAAAGCGGGGAGGCCGACGATCTGCATATCATCCCGGCCGAGGACGTCCTTGAATTTGATCGGAAAGGGTATATCTACGACCTGGCCCACATGGATTTTGTCCACAATCTTTCAGAAGCGGCGCTGAACCAAAGTACTTATGACGGCAAGGTGTTCTCGCTGCCACTGACCTATACGGCATTCGGCTTTCTCTGGAATGTCGACCTGCTTCATCAATTCGGCTTGGAAGTTCCGGAAAATCTGTCAGAATTTCTCGTTGTCTGTGAAACGCTGAAGCAAAACGGGATTGTGCCTTACGGTTCGAATATGGATTACGGACTCAGCCTTTTAGCGATGGGGGCCGGTCTGGCGCCGTTGTATCGGGGTGAGAATCCAGAGCAGAAACTGACGCAGCTGACGGAAGGAACTCTGCCGATCAGCACGTATATGCGCGCGGGCTTTACCTTCTTAAAAATGATGATTGACAACGGCTATCTGGATATTGAGCAGGCGCTCAGCACCCAGCCCAACAGCGAAGAAGAGAGAAACCGGTTCCGTGACGGTCAATGCGCGTTGATCAGTACGATTTGCCGGGGATCCGCCTTCTCAGATGATTATCCTTTTGAAATGGTCATGACGGCGATGCCGGTATTGGAAGAAGGTGCCATCTGCGTGGTCGGCGCTGATCAGCGGCTGGCCGTGAATCCCAATTCGAAGCATTTAGAAGAAGCTTTAGCTGCAGTGGAAGCGTTGGGCACTGTCGAAACCCTCAACGAATTTGCCCGGCTGCAGCGCAAGACCTCCTCAGCCCGCGGCAATGAAGCAGCCACGCTGCCGCAGGCCGCGCCGCTGATTTCCAGTCTGACCGCGGATGAACAAATTCCAAACCAGGATTTCTCACTGCATTTCAACACCTGGAATACAATCAAGGAATTATGTGTTAAACTGGGCGAAGGCGCAAGCGTCGACGCCGTATGTGAAGAATACGATACACTGCAGCTGCAGGAAATCGCAACCTATCCGGGACAATAACAAAGCTTCCCTGCCGATCTCATTTACAATCTTTTGCGGCAGAAGCTTTCACTCTGTGCCCTCCATAACTGATTGAAAAACAAAAGACCTGAATGAGAGCCATATCACTAAGGCAGCAACCTCATTCAAGTCTTTTTTATGTTTATGACGTTTCTTCGTGCTTTTACCCTTTGGCTTTCGCTTTCAGTTCCAGCTCGGCCCGTTCCTGTTCATAACGCGTCAGCATCGCTTCGACGGCGTCCCGCTGCGCCGTGGTGAAATAAACGAAGCGGCTGACCTTCTTCACGGTGAATTCAACCTTGATCTCCTGAGTTTCCTCCGTGTCCGTAACGTCAGCCTGCGTGATCCGGTCCCAGGTATAGAGATTGCCCAACAGAACGATCCCCTGATCGCTGAAGCCGCTGCGCATCTGGCTGTAAAGCACCCCCAGCAAGACGATCAGCACCGTCTGGATGATTGAGAATAACGAATGATTCTGAAACAGCCGGATAATTCCGATTCCGACAAAGAACACGGTAATGATCCACGTCGGTCCCAACTTCCCCGCTACCTGTACCTGCCGGGAATGAATGGCCATCCGGGTAAAATAAAATAATAAAATCAGATTGACGATGACAATCGCGATTTCCATGAATACTCACCTCATGGTGAACATTATACCATGATCCGCAAGCTTTAGAAAGAGCCGCGAATCACAGTTGACAAGCCCATCAAATCAAGCTAGGATTAAGCCAGCCAAGGAGGAATTTTCATGGAACTGCATTTTTTCACTGGAAAACAACCTGGTTTCGAACAAGCCGCCGCGATCCGTCAGGCGGTGTTTGTCGAGGAACAGGGATTTCATAATGAATTTGACGAAACTGACGAAACCTGCCTGCATTGCGTGATCAGCGACGGTCCGCAGCCAGTCGCCACCTGCCGGGCGTTTGCCAAGGAAGACGGAAGCGGGCGCTGGATTATCGGCCGGGTGGCCGTCAGCCTTCCTTACCGCGGACAGCGTCAGGGAGAAGCGGTGATGAACGCGATGATGAAGCATCTCGCTGAACAGGGCGTGCGGGAAGTTGAATTGTCCGCCCAGTGCCGGGCCGCCGGTTTCTATGAGAAGCTGGGATTTATCTCCACGGGGGAAACGCACATGGATGAGTATTGCCCGCATGTCACGATGATCAAAACGCTCTGAACGCCGGCTGTCATCCAAACAGAAAAACCCAGAACAGACAAAAGGGAATCCGCACGGGATTCCCTTTTCTTATGCAGCTTTATTTATCGTTCGGCAACCAGCGCCAGGTTTTCCTCCAGCATCTGCCGGATCATCACTTCCCAGGCCGTGCCTTTCAGTTTCTCCATCGCTTCGCTCAACAGCTTGCGGCAGTTTTCCTCATCGTTTTTATAATAATACAGCTTGGCCGCGCGGTACAGGAAAATTCCCTGATAGAACGGATTGGTCATCTTGGATGCCAGATCCAGCACCTCATCCAGAATCTCCGTGTTGTGGTGAATATAAATTTCAACCAGAAATGTGCATTCCTTGAGGATGCTTTCAACCTGTGAATTGTTGAATTTCGCGGCGATCGTCTTCAGCGTGTCATACGCCTTGAGCGCCTTATCGAATTTTTTAGTGTCAATATAATAGGAAACTTCCTTCTGCGCCAGGCCCAGCCTGTTTGCGGGATTCATCTTCGCCACATCCAGCTGTTCGAAGATTTCTTCGATCTTCGCTGTTTCATTCTGCATTAATAGCGCGTCGATCGCCATCAGCGAACGGGTTTTCCTGGAAAAGAACATTTTTCCTTTCCAGCTGTTGAGCACCTGAAGATATTTCTCCGGGTTGACTTCCTTATACAGGATTTCCGACAGCTCGACCATCAGCTTCTGCATCATCCGGTTTAACAGGAAGTACAGAATCAGGCCGACGGCGAGAATCAGGACAAACTGAATGATTTTATTCATGACTTTCCCTCGACTTTACTTTGTTAACTATACCATAAAACGCGTTCCGCTTACAGGCAGGCGCGGTAAATTTGAAGAATATCTTCCCGGGTCAGCGGTACAAAAGCGCGGCTGAAATCTGTTTCCGCAGCCTTCTCCGCCATTTCTTCCAGCCGGCTTTCGTCGATTCCCACCTCGCGCAGCGTCATCGGCAGCCCCATCGAAGTGAAGAACGCCGAAAGCTTCTCTATGCCCTGCTGCGCCGCCGTCCAGCAGTCCAGCTGCGGATCCACGCCCCAGACATTCAGAGCAAACCGGGCGAAGACGTCGACGGTCTGTTCGTTGAGCACATGCTTCATCCAGCGCGGCGTCAGAATCGCCAGACCAACGCCGTGGGTGATGTCATAATAGGCACTTAAGACATGTTCCAGCGGATGACATGTCCAGGCCCGGTTTTTCCCCAGCGAATTCAGGCCGTTGATCGCCAGCGAGGCTGCCCACATCAGATTCGCGCGGGCTTCGTAGTCGTCAGGGTGAGCCAGCGCGACCGGCGCCGACTGAATGCAGGTTTTTAACAGAGCTTCCGACAGGCCGTCCTGCACGGAAGCGCCGCGGACCTGATCGAAATAGGACTCCATGATATGCGACATGATGTCGGCTGTCCCGGCCGCGGTCTGGCTGCGGGGGACTGTGAAGGTATAGGCAGGATCAAGGATGCTGAAGCGCGGATACATCCCATAGCTGCTGAAACCTCGTTTATCTTTAGTTTCCGGATTGGAGATAACTGCGATGTTGTCCATTTCCGAGCCTGTCGCCGCCATCGTCAGCACTGTGATCAGCGGCAGGCAGTCCTGCACTTTCGTGCGGTCGAGCACCAGCTCCCAGGGATCTCCGGCATACGGAACGCCCGCGCAGATCGCTTTCGAGCAATCCAGCGTACTGCCGCCGCCGACCGCCAGCACGCAATCCAGCTGATGTTCGCGGACTAACCGGACGCCCTCGCGCACCGATCCAATTTTCGGATTGGACTGCACGCCGGACAGTTCCTGCCATTCAATCCCGTTTTCTCTCAACAGGTGGGTAATCGTATCGTACAACCCCGTTTTCTTCACGCTGCCCCCGCCGTAGACCAGCAGCACCCGCGAACCGCAGGTCTGAATCAACTCCGGCAGATGAACGATCTGGCCTTGTCCGAAGTAAACTTTTGTCGGAATATCGTAAATAAAATTATTCATGTTTTCGTCCTAACCTTTCTGAATAGCTTGTTTCGTTTACAGCGTCAACCTGACGGCTGACTGTTTTCCCTGAAGTCTGACCTTATGCTTAGCTCAACGGCCGGTTACTGTCCGGACCGGGGGAAAACCACTGTCAGCAGCATTTTAAACCGGGCCTCGGCATAGACGGCGTGCGGTTTCCCCGCCGGCATCACGATCGTTTCGCCCGCCTTGCAGAAATGCACATGACCGTCGATCGTAAAACGGCCGATCCCTTCCAGCACCAACACCATTGCGTCGCCTTCCGACGCATGCGTGCTGATTTCTTCACCCTGATCCAACGCGAACAGCGTCAGGCTGACGGCATCGTTCTGCGCCAGCGTTTTACTGACGATCTGTCCCGGCAGCACAGCGATTTGATCGGCTAATTTTAAATTAACTTCCGGTTCGATGTTCTTAATATAGCTCATTGGGATTCCTTTCCCGGGGACATTCCCCGTTTATAACGACCCCTCCGGATCGTTTGCTTCTGCGATTATTTTACCATGCTTTCCAGAGTTCCGCGCACTAATCCTGTCGAGGATGCAAAAAGCGGAAAGTTCTTCCCCGCTCCACCGGCAGCCGCCTGAAAAAATGAAAAATCTTCTCATCGATCACGGATATAGTCCCTGGCGGCAATGCCGAATTGACCCGAAGCTTGAGAAGATTGAGGGAAACAGATCCGATTCCCACCGGTTGATTCTGTCAGCCGCACGTAAATTGCGGCCGCATCGCGGCGGTGAAAAACAGAAGAGGGAAAGCGGAAATTATTTCAGATCTTTCCGGCTGAACAGAAGAACGGCGATTCCATTGAAAATTAAAATCTGGATCAAACCATACAGTGCAAGAACAGGTTTGGGGTGCGCTGGTTCCCCGATCATCCAGGACAGCTGCAAAGCCTGGCCGCCCGGCAGGAAATCAGCCAGAAAGCTCACGACTTTCCGTTCCTGGGGATTCAAATAGGCCGGATTCTCAATCCATTCCGCCGTCGGAAACTCCCCTTCCGGCGTTCCTTCGACAATCTGCAGGCGTTCCGGCTGATTCAGACGCGACAGACTGTCAAACCCCTGCCCCAGCAGCAGCAACGCCGTCAGCAGACAGGTGATCGCACTGACCGCCTTGTTGGAATTAAGCAGGCTTATCAGGGTAAACAACGCGGCATAACTGCAGCTGACTAACAGGGTGCAGCCCGCCGTTTCCAGCAGGATCGGCAAGGACGTCCCCAGTCCGCCGAACAGCGGCAGTCCCACCGCCAGAGCGGTGATCAAATAACCGAAGCAGAACACAATCCCCGCGAGCGAACAAAGCAGAAAATTAGATAAAACAAGGCTCGGCCGGGAACATCCGGCGATGATCTTATTGCGGAGCGTGCCGTCGCTGTATTCCGTCCCGATGAACAGGCTGCAGAAAACCGCCATCACCAGACCGAGGATCATGACATAGATAAAGAATCCGGAAGCCAGCGTACTGTCCGGATCGCCGTTGAGCGAAAGCGTGCGGACCAGTCCGAAAACCATCATCAACAACAGAGAAATCCAGAACGCTTTTTGTCTTTTCAGCCGGAATAAACCGGTCTTCATCAGATTACGCATGCTTGTCCCCTCCGATCAAATCAAGATAATAACTTTCCAACGATTCATTCTGTTGATGAAGTGCCTGCACCGGGCATCCCGCTTCCGCCAGCTTCAGCAGCAGCTCGGAAATATTGCCACCGCCATCGATCAGCACGTCATTCTCCACCCGCTCGCAGGCGTAATGCAGCCGTTGGGCGACCTGAATGCAAAGCTGAGGGTTGGTGACCGTTAGCCGCCAGCCGCCGCGGCATTGCTTCTGAAGTTCTTCGGCGCTCAGCTCCTGAATCAGCGTGCCGTGATCGATAAACCCGTAATGGGTTGCCAGACGCGACAGCTCGTCTAAAAGATGGCTGGATATCAGAATCGTCATCCCCTGTTGATTCAGGCTTACGATCAGCTGCCGCAGATCTGCGGTTCCCTGCGGATCCAGACCGTTGAAAGGTTCATCGAGAATTAAGAACTCCGGATCGCTGGCCAGAGCGGAAGCAATCCCCAGCCGCTGACGCATACCCAGAGAAAAATTCCGGACTTTCTTAGTTCCCGTCTGATCCAGCCCCAGCCTTTTTAACCGGCGCTCCACCTGATCGTTTTTCGGTTTGCCCAAAAGCAGATTCTGCGCCTGTAAATTCTCAGAAGCGCTCATGTCCAGATAAATCGCCGGCGTTTCGACAATCGCCCCTGTCTTTTGCCGGACGGCCGCCATGCGCGGATCCGTGTGTTTTACGCCGTTGAGGCAATAGAAACCCTCGTCCGGCCGCTGCAGTCCGGCAATCGTCCGGATCAGCGTTGTTTTCCCCGCTCCGTTCCGGCCGATCAAGCCGTAAATCGAACCTTTCGGGATATGCATCGTCAGTTTGTCCAACGCCTGGAAATGACGGTACCGCTTGCTTAGTTCGTGCGTGGTCAAAATAAAGTCCATTTCCTTTCTCCTCCTTTATGCGTCCACAGTATACAGGGCAAAAGGGAGGAAACCTGGGGTGAAAATACTAAATAATAGAGAAAGAATCGGAAAAGAAAATTTCAGAATTTCTGCATGCCGCCGGAGAATCGCTGAATTCCTCCGACCCCAGCCTGGCTGCCTCCTTCAAGCTGAACGGACAAAGCCGGTGAAAAAGAAAAGAACTGCCGGAATCATGAAGCTCCGGCAGTCTGTAACTTATTCGGGATCAGAGGGGTCTGAGCAAAGTTCTGTCCCGACAGCTTAATCAGAAATTGTAATCGTAAAGACAGCCTGCGGATCGCCCGCCAGCCCCAGATAGCCTCCGGCCGGCAGCGTAACCGGCTGATCGCCGTCCGTAACGCGGTTGTATTGGCAAAGCATCGCAGTATTGTAGACGAAGACCCCGTCAGCTTCCGTGCTCACCGTCAGCGTCTTGCCTTCCAGCGCCGCCGGAATCGACAGCCATTCGGTATAACCATCTTCTCCGATCGTGACGGTCATGCCATCTTCAAGAATCCCCGCGGCTTCTGCGCTGACGTACAGATCGCCGCCGCCCTGCAGATATTCGATCCCGTCTTTCGTGAAAAACTGGTAATCAAACTGATCGCGGCTGCCGCTGCCCGGAATCTGGACAATCGCCTCGGCCCGGTTTTCATCGACGATCCGGTGAGCGTTGACATAGCCCTCCGCAAACGTGCTGAGCGGCGCCGGCGCGATCGGCAGCATCATTTCATAAATCTGCGACGAGGCATCCTCGCTGAGCAGCAGGTATGACGTGGCGCTGCGCTGCTGCCAGGCTGATTTTACGGCGTCAGACAGCGGATTTTCTTCTACCTTCATGGCGTAGTAAACCGTGGCGGCCGTATAGCCCAGTCCCGGTATTTCCGTCACCGCTTCGACTTTCAGATAGGTGTGCCCGCCCTTTTCTTCAAAGCTGAACAGCTGATTGGTCATCGGCGAAGGCAGCAGGAATTTGCCCTCTCCGACATGCGTCAGCGGCGTTGGGGTATCCGGCATCTGTTCGACCGTGAAGTTCAGCATCCCCTCGTCGGTAAAGTCGATCCGGTACAGCGATGTGGAGTCCGCATACAGCCCGGCATAGCCCTTGACTTCATCCGGGATCGCCGGGATTGTTTCCGGCACGGACGGCAGCTGGTAATGCGGCAGTGCTTCGCTGACCGCGCCTTTTTCCAGCAGTGCCTGTTCCAATAATGTCGCGGCCATCATCTGATTATAGGAACTCAGTCCGCCCGAACTCAGAACGACACAGGTCAGGCCATATTCCGGAACGACTGTGAAGTTGGCATGCGAATACATCGTATCGCCGCCTTTGGTCAGCGCCTGGATGCCGCCCTGGGCAAACGGCGCGAGCGCAACGCTGTCCCAGCCTAAGCCGTAGTCCAGACTGTTGGCTTCCTCGCTTGGCCAGATCCCTTTTGCGGCTTCGTTCTCACTCATCGCGCTTAAAGAATCAGCGCTGAGCACCGGAGAGTCCGGCATGAACGCCTGACCCCAGCGGCATAAATCCTCCGCCGTGGAGAAAAGACCGCCGGTGCCGATCACCGATACGATATCCGCCGGAATCTCCCGCTCCGGCTGACTTGCGGAATAGACTTTCGGCATGGCACTGAAATCAACGTTTTCCACCGGCGTCTGCGTCCGGCTCATGCCTAACGGCTCCAAAAACTGCGAGCGGAGATAGCTGGTAAAATCCTGACCGCTGACCTTTTCCACAACCAGCTCCGCCAGCACATAACAATCGTTGGAATACACGGAATATGCGCCCGGATCCGCCTGCAGCCGCATCGTTTTCAACCTTTCCAGGAACGTATCATGAGCAGTTGTGCCCGGCGTGAACACAAAACCCTCGTCAAAGGTCGAACCCGGCAGTCCCGCGCTGTGGTTCAGCAGCATCCGCACGGTAATTTCAGAATACCGCTCATCCGCCATCGTGAATTCCGGAAGCAGCTCTGCGACCGGCTGGTCGAGTTTCAGCTTGCCTTCTTCCTGCAGCTTCATGACAGCCGCGGCCGTAAACATCTTGGAGACCGATCCAATCGCATATTGATCGTCCGCGCTTAACGCCTGATCGGATCCCTTGGCAAACACGCCCTTCTGACCCGACACGAGGACCGTATCCCCATCCATCAGCGCATATTGAACGCTTGTGGCGCCCAGCTGACTGACTAACATCACCGCCAGCTGATCCGCAGTCTGCGTCAGTCCCGCGGTATCCGGCGTCGGCTCGCTGCTTGGCGTCGGCTGCGGCTGTGCCGTGCAGCCGGAGGCCATGATCAACAACGCCAGCAGGCATTTCCATTTCTTCATTAAAATTCCTCAACTTCCTGATCTTTTTTCTTGATCTGACTGTAATTAAAACACAGCTGACCGGCAAAAACAAGCCGGCGGCGATCAATGGAGAAAATCAGGACCTGACTGGATCCGGATCTGAGTGAAGCCGGGGGATGGGCAGAGCGAAAGAGGAGAGTCCGGTTTATTCTTTCTGCACCGGATTAACGTGCACGGCGCAGTGCTTCACCCGCGGGATTGTTTCCTCCACGGCTTGATGAACATTTTCAGCGATCGCGTGAGCGTCAACCAACGGCAGCTGAGCGTCGACGCCGATCTCCAGTTCGACATAAATCCGGTTTCCGAAAATCCGGGTGCGCAGCGTATCAATCGTGACCACACCGCGCTGACTGAGGATCGTCTCGGCAATCGCATGCAGCGCTTTCGTGTCGCACGACTGGTCGATCATCTTGTTTAACGATTGCCAGAACAGCTTGACAGCCACGGCCAGAATCAGGACGCAGATGATCAAACCAACGGCCGGATCCATCCACAGCCAGCCTTTCCGCGCACCGCCGATCCCGATCAAGGCGCCGACCGACGACAAGGCATCGGAGCGATGATGCCAGGCATCTGCCATCAGAGCATCAGAATCCACGGTGAGTGCGGCCCAGCGTGTCCACCAGTACTGGCCTTCCTTGACCAGGATCGAAACCACGGCCATCATCAGCGCAGCCTTGCCCGGAACTTGTAATGCCGCGGGATGGCAAAGTGTCCTGATCGCGCTGACCCCGACGCCGACGCCTGTTATTCCCAGCATGACGGCCAGAATCAGGGACGCGGCGCTTTCCAGCCGTTCATGGCCAAATGGATGATTGGCATCCGCCTGGCGATGTCCGCAATGCACGCCGATCATCACCACGACGGTACTGGCGCAATCGGATGCGGAATGGACGGCATCGGAAATCATCGCCTGCGAATGACCGGCAATCCCGGCAAACAGCTTAAAAACAGAAAGCAGTAAATTCATAAGAAAGCTGGCCAGGCTGACGTTCAGCGCCAGCTTTTCAGCAGCATCGGAAAAATGAGATTTCTCTGTCATGATTTAATCCCTCGCATTCCTCTTATCTTATGAAGTCTGCGGTCTTCCGGTGATTTAATTTCTGATTTTTCAGGCTTTTGGAACACAGAACCCCTGTTTCACAATCGTTTCGTTCCGTTGATGTGCGGTATGATGGGTGGAATCCGATTTCGCTTTTTGCGTTCTTTCCCAGATCCAACGTGGCCATCCCGGGTCAGATCATGACGTCCGCTCTTGAACCGTCACCTGATGAATCCACTGCCCATGATGAATCCGCCAGTCCCCCACAAACGCCTTGATCACATCGTCGCACCGCAGGATAAAGAAGGTCATGAATACCGGAATTCCCGCCTGCTGCGAACACCACCAGCCGACTGGAATACAAAACACCCACAAATAAAATACATCATTGAAAAAGACGAACCGGGCATCCCAGCCGCCGCGCAGAATGCCGACATTATTGACAAATCCCATGCAGCGGAAGATTTCAATCAACGCGCCCACGGCCATAATTTGAACAAGCACGCCGAACGTTTCCGGCGTAATGTTGTAAAATTTTGGCATCATCGGAATGATCGCCAGAATAAACAGACAGGCCAGCGTCCCGCTCGCCGCCCCGACCCGCTGCAAAAGCCGAATCGGCTGATCCAGCTCGGCCTGTTTCCCTTCGCCGATCAAGTTGCCCACGACGACCGAAGCGGCTGCGGAAATCCCCTGCGAGAGCGCGCAGGAAATCTGTGCCACGACGTTGAAGATCGCATACGCCGTCGCAAACGCGAAAGCCATGTGGCCGGAGATCATCGTCAGCACCGAGCTGCCCAGCACCCATGTCAATTCATTGGCGACCACCGGGGCGCAGTTCTTGACAAACGAAGGCCACAGAACCTTCTGCGGATGCAGAATCCAGCTGAAACGGAAACGAATCTTTTTCTCAAACCCAAGCGAATAAACGATCAGAATAGCGCATTCCAGCATCCTCGCCAGAATGTTCGCCAGCGCACTGCCGACAACGCCGAAGGCCGGAGCGCCCAGATTGCCGAATACGAAAAGCCAGTTGAAGATCACGCTCGCCCCGATCGACGCCAGCGAAGCGCCCATTGCCACATTCACATCGCCGACAGCCCGCAGCGTATTGCCCAGAACCGTCGTGATCCCAAAAAACAGATAGGACACGCTGACGATCCGCAAATACTGTGTACCGACTTCGATCACTTCGGGATTGTTCGACAACAGCGTCATGACCTCGCGCGGAAACAACGCCGCAATCGCGACCAGCACCGCCGCTGCGCTCAGCATCACGCGGAACGTATAGCCGATCACCGACCGGATCGCTTCGCCATCCTGTTTTCCCCAATACTGCGCGATCAGCACGTTAGCGCCGCCGGTTGTCCCGAACAATGTCAGCTGGAAGATGAAGAACAGCTGGCTGGCCTGCGACACCGCGGTCAGCTGCGTTTCGCCCAGCGCGCCAACCATCAGCGTGTCGACCATGTTGATCCCGACGGAAATGATCGTCTGCAGCGCTACCGGCACCGCGATCAACAGGATCGCTTTCAGTAAACCAAAGCGTTGAGGGTTGAGAAAAAGCACGTTCCCGTGCTTCTTCCTCTGCTTATTCATCGTGCGTATTGAAGTATTTCATCTCCGGGAGCGGATCCTGCGTTTTAATGTCCTTCAATTCAATGCCGTAATCCACCGCCAGCCGGTAAGCGAGGATTTCCACAACCGGCGCATATTCCAGGCACGCGAAGTCCTTCGAGGCCGGCGTGAAGCCCAAATCGTCCGCGTCGATCGGATTAGCGCCGATCACATACGCATGGCCGACATCGTTTTTCATGTATTTCGCAATGCCCATTGCCAGATGGTTATCCTTGCCGCCGTCATTGAGCACGATGACCGCATGCCGTTTCGTGAAGCCCATCGTCGGTCCGTGCAAACCGTCGTCCATTTCATAACCGACGCACATGAAGCGCTTGGCGATCTCGAGAATTTTCAGCGCGCCTTCCATCGCAACGCCGTACAGACTGCCCGGGCCATACAGAACAAAGGCATCGACGTCCATCAACGCTTCCTTGTTGTGATCAAACCAGGCCAGTGTCCGGTCGCAGATTTCCTTGTGGTCCTTCGTCACTGCCAGCGCGTCTTCCGTATAGGCCGCCGCTTCCGTCTCGCTGACAACGCCGCGCGCCTGTCCCAGGGCCACGCCCATCAACATTTCCGTCAGGATGCTCGCGCAGTAGCCAATTGTACGCATGCCGTATTCTTCGTAGCCGCAGCCCATGTCGATATGCACGTCCGCTTCTTTTGCCAGCGGGGTTGTCGGCGCTTCCGTGATCGCCGCCGTCAGGCAGCCCAGCGCTTTCACCTTTTTCAACGACTGCTGCGTCAGCGTCGAGGTGCCGGACTGGGAAACAAAGACATACAAGGCCTTCGGGTTGTAGACGGTTTTCGCCAGGAACTCGTTGGGAATCATCGTGCTGGTTGACAGCTTGCTTGCTTTTTCAACAAAACGGTACGCCGTCAGCGAACAGGTGTTGCTTGTGCCGGAACCGATAAACATGATTTCGTTCAGCTCGCCCAGCCGGTCCTTCACCGCGTCCAGCAGCGGCGCAAAGGTTTCTTCCCGGCGTGCGACGATCCCTTCGATCACCGACGGTACGCGATAGATGCAATCCAGTAATGTCACCATTTCTTTTCCTCCTTCAAATGGAATAGAATCTGATCAGGCAGAGGATTCCCTGCCTGATCGTCATTCTTCTTTCTTTTATTGTAGCTTGAAATCCGGTTGTTTCCCAGACTTCGCTTAGAAAATACCGATCCAGGTGCCCAGGATCGCGAAGACCATCAGGCCGAAAATCAGCAGCGTCGCGTTGACTTTCTTATTCAGCAGCTTGAAGCAGAACAGTGTCAGTAACAGCGGAAGCAGATTCGGGAAAATCGTGTCCAGCATTGCCTGGATCGACTGTTCCGCGCCGCCCATCGTAAATACGAAGCCGATATTGCAGGAAACCATCGTCGCGGTCATCGCGCCGACCGTCATCAGACCGACCGTGCTGGCCGCCTTGGTGATAAAACTCATAATGCCGTTTTCCGCGGCGCTGCTCATAAACTTCGCGCCTAAGCTGTAACCGACATACGGACCTAAGAAACGGACGAATGCGGATGGGATGTTATACATCAATAAGAAGACAATCGGTCCGAGAATGTTGCCGCCGGCCGCTAAGCTCAAGCCGACGCCCATCGAGATAACGCGCCAGGTACTCTGGAAAATCGAATCGCCGATGCCGGCGAACGGTCCCATCAGGGAAGACTTCACCGCGGAGATCGAAGATTTATCAAAGTTTGGATCCTCTGCGCCCTGCTTTTCCATCGAAGCAACCAGGCCGGTGATGAAGCCGGAAACACTTGGGGTCGTGTTGAACAGTTCCCAATGCCGCTTGTAGCCTTCGATCCGGTCTTCTTTTTCCGGATAATACTTGTTGATAACCGGGATCATTGTGTATAAGAACGCCAGCGCCTGCATTTTTTCCCAGCAATACGGAGCGCTCATGGTATGGGATCGCATCGCGATCTGGAAACACATCTTATTTTCGTCTTCAGTTAAATTGAATTTTTCCTTAATCATTGAACAGTTCCTCCTCTTCTTCAGCGGATGATTGCGTTGGTTTGTGACTGCTTTCGACATACAGCACGATGACGTACAGGATGCCCAGGATTGCGATCGCCATCAACGGCAGACCCAGATACGATGAGAGAATGAATCCGACGAAGAAGTAAACCGCCAGCTTTTTGGTCCACATCATCTTTAACAACAGCGCGAATCCGACCGCGGCCAACATTCCGGCCGCAACGCCCATGCCATCTAAGAAGACAGCCGGTAGAACGTCGATAAACTGTTGAACCGCAACGGAACCCAGCGCCACCGCACCGCCGCAGATCAGGGCTTTGAAGACATACATCGTTGCGGAAACGACCGGCATCATGCGCTGTAAGCCTTTATAATCGCCCTTGGCTACCATCTTGTCGATCATCGGCGACCACAGGGAACGCAGCGCGACTAACGGTACGAACAAGGTCTGGCACAAAATTGAAGCCGGGATCGCCAGAGTAAAGGCGGTTTCTACGCCCTGACCCAAAATAATCGCGTAGGCGGTACCGACAGCGGTGCCGGAACAGGCATCCGGTGGAACTGTGCCGCCAATCGCCATGACGCCCATGAAGACCAATTCCAAACTGGCGCCGACGGTTACGCCGGTCGCGACATCCCCTAAAACAATTCCGATCGCCGTGCCCACGATCAATGGGCGTGTTGTCATGGGGTAGGAGCACCAGGTTTCAATGAACTCCAGTGCGAAGACAGTCAATCCTACCAAAACTGCTTGCATCATAAGTTTTTCCTCCTCAAATAATCTTTTTTACGTCGGTCTTTGATTCGCTTGGAACCATCTGAATTTCAACTTTGTCCACCAGAGAATTCAATTCCCGTAAGGCGTCGATGTCCGCATCATCCATGTGAACGTTCGCCGCCACCTGTCTGCTTCCCTCCTTTTTCTTGACTCCTCCGATGTTGACGGTGGTAATCTGATTGCCCGTCGCTTTCGCCAGCTCCAAGGCGTCCTGAACCGTTCTGACAATCAGGAAAATCCGGGTTTTCTTCGTGCGCGGATCATTCAGCAGCACCGCTGCGTCCTTCACCGTTTTGATCGCCAGCTTCACGCCGGCCGGTTTGGCCATCTTGAACGCCAGCTTGCTCATCTCGTTAGTCGCCGCCTCGTCGTTAGCAATGAGAATCGCGTCCGGCGCGACCTGATTCACCCAGGTCACAGCGACCTGTCCGTGAAGCATCCGGTCATCCACTCTGCACAGCTCTACCATAAAACATCATCCTCCATTCCCTTTTCAATTTGTTCCACCGCCTGCTTGTGCGACAACACGGTGATCGTGTCCTTTGCCGACTGCACGGCGTTTTCCAACAATTCCATCGTGGAGATGTCCTGAACGTTCAGATGGCATTCCAGGATCATCGACAACGTCATGCCGCCGACCAGATACACATTCGGATACCGGCACAGTTCCGTCAGCTGATTATGCACGCTGCCGCCGTGGATATCGCAGAAGATCATGAAGTCGCAATCCGGCTCGGCTGCAACCTGCCGTTCAATCCGGCGGGCGATTTCCGTTGGGGATTCGTAATGATCCAACCCCAGAGCCTGGATTTCTTCACAATCGCCCATGATCATTTTGGCGGCGCTGAGCACCCCTTCGGCCATGGATCCATGAGAAGCCAGAATTATCTTTCTCACGGGCTGTCCTCCCTTCTCTACTTACGCTCAAATATAAGCAATTAGTATGCCAATTCGAGCTTTTTTGATTATTTTCTATTTTTTGGAAGAAAAAAAGCTGAAATTCCGGAATTCTTTCTGAAATTTCAGCTTTTGTACGGTATGATTCACGCTCTTATTCAAAGTAACCCGTTTCATCTTCGACACTGTTTTCCTCTTTCTCGACACTGCCGAGGGCAATGTATTCATACAAATAGCCGATTTCCGACAATGGAATCGACACATTGTAAATCCGCTCCACCTCGGCGAAGCTCTTGCGGATGACGGCGATAAAGTCCTGATGCTCGCGCTGCAGCTCGTCCAGCTTGTCATACGGCGCAACGGTCTTGTTGATGATCAGCCGTTCGATCAGACAGCTGATATGCAGGTACAGACCGACCTTGACGTTGCTCGTAATCCGCAGGCCCAGCTGCGCTTCAATCGACCGGATGATCGTTTCGACGTTGCCGAGAATGATTTCCGGGTTGAGAATCGTCAGATAGTTCAACAGATTTTCCATCGGGAAGTTCCGCAGCAGGTTGTCGTTAAACTGCTGGATCTCGTCCGGACTCATGAATTCGTTAAGCAGCTCGGAGATCTTCTCGATGTTCTTCTGTTCGATCAGCTCCTCCAACGAGATGAATTCCACACCCTTGATCTTCGGATCCATCGTACCGACGACGAACAGAATGTTGTATTTGTCAAACACCGGAGCCTGGGAACCCATCGTCTCGATACTGTCGTATTCGTAGGAAAGCACCGGGATGTTCTGCCCTGCCGGCAGACTCTTTTCCAGCAGCTTCTTAATCTTCTCCGCCGTGCCGAAGCCGCTCTGGCAGATTGACAGGATCGCATTGGCCTTCTGGCGGTTGCGGACGATCAGGTAGCGGTGCTGGTTGCGGTTGGCCGCTTCCTCCAGAATCGTTTCGATCCCTTCTCCCTCCATGATCATGCATCCGATATCCAGCGCCAGCTTGGTCGTGACGTTGTTAATGATGCCGATATCGACATTCTTTAAATTCTCCGTGTACTTGTAGATTTCCTCCAGCGATCCCATATCCACCATCAGCAGCACTTCCTTGCACCCTTCCAGGTGTTTCAGATAGTCGGACACCTTGCGGATGATCACGTCCACGCCGCATTCAATCGGCATATCGATGGCGTCGAAGATCTTGCGGCGAAGCAGCTGGTTGGCGACCTCGGCGATACTGCTGGCAATGTTGAAGCCGTGCGCGATGATCAGTACCGGAATCTGCGAGGTTTCCATCTCACGGTTAAAATACATCATATAGATCAACAGATCAAGATAGCCGATCCCTTCCAGCTTGATGTTCAGGCTGTCCTGAATCAGCCGGGCAACGTTGCGGATCGCCGTCGCATTGATCGGAAACAGGCGCTGAATCGCCTCGATGCAATCCTGAATTTCCTTGTGGTATTTCTTATCCAGCGGCAGGCAGGAAACACTGTGGCTGGCAAAATCGAGAATGAAGCGCGACATCGTCACGACCTCGGAATTGCTCAGCTTTTCCAGATTGTATTTCTGCGCGGTGATCTGATAGATATTCTCAACCAGACTGGCCGTCAGATCGTCCTTGGGCGTCTTGCCTGCGGGATTGTTGAAAAACAGATAATCGGTGTAACCTTCGAGCAGGATATACGCTTTTTCAATGAACTCCGGCATCGGCAGGTTGTTCCGATATTGTTCGATCAGGCCTTTATTGAAGGTATAAAGCATTGTATCAAAATATTTCTGCTTCATCATCTGACGGGTGTCGATTATCTTGCCGTCGTCATATTCCATCAGCTCGCCGTTGGCGGTTCCGCTCTGAAGCAGGAAGCTGGGCAGATCGTACAGATGCAGTTCAACCGGATCGGCGGCCGGATCGCGCAGATAAGCTTTCGCAACGCTGGCGCGGATTGTGTTGCCCAATTCTCCGACGTTGCCAGGGTAGGCATGATTGACCAGCGTCTGGTAGGCCAGTTCGCTGAACACGACCTGCCTGGCGATCTTCTCACTTTCCTGAGCAACGATCTCATGCACCAGCTCACGCTTTTCCTGCAGGGAACGGTCGACGAGCGAAGGCACCTGAACGAGAATCGGAATCCGGCGCAGCAGCGTTTTCAACAGCACCTTCTGGGGATCCTCCGTCGTCGCGAAAATCAGCCGCACCTTCGCGGAATACCACGTTTCATTATCGCCGACCATGTGATAGATGCCTTTGTCCATAAACAGAAAGATCTTCTCCTGACATTCCGGTTTCAAAGCGTGAATCTCATCGAGAAACAGCACGCCGCCGTCGGCCAGCGCCAGTAACCCGGCCTTGTCCTTTTCCGCACCGGTGTAAGAGCCTTTCTTATAGCCGAACAAATTCGTCAGGAACAACTCCGGATTGTTGGCGTATTCAGCGCAGTTGACGGTGACGAAGCTGCCCTTCTTGTCCAAAATCCCTTTTTCCACGCTGTATTCGTAGGTCAGCTGCGCGATGTAGCTTTTGCCCGTGCCGGTCTGTCCCTGCAGGAGAATCGGCAGGCCGATGCCGGGATAGGTGATCGCCGCCTTGCATTGCTCGACGCATTGCTTCAGACTTTCCTGGTGCCCGACCAGCTTGCGGAAAGACACAATCTTCTCCTTCCGTGCCGCTGCCTCCCGCATGAGTTCCTCCACCGAATCGTAAGTGGATTCCAGATCTTCCGCCTTCGTCCGCTCGCACAGCGCGGCTTTGTTTAAAAAGTAGACCGGACGCGTGTTGATTTTAATGACCGTCCCTTCGCCTTGCGCTTCGTTAAGATATTGCGAAACAAGATTGCGGCTCACCCCGAAACACTCCGCCAGCCCCTGAGCGCTTAAGCCGGACAGATCGTTCCAGGCAAAATGCCGGGTCGCTTCCGCCAGCGCGTCGAGAATTTTTTTCTTTGCCGGACTTTCCATACGTTTCCCCTCCTTGGGTTCTTTCCTTAGAATAATTCGATCAAAAAAGATTACAATTTAAGAATAGGTTCGGAATCCGACTTTGTCAATCCAACGCGGATTAATTTTGAGAGCGCTCTCACAGAGAGCGGATTGTGCTACAATAAGAAAAAAGGAGGGGACCGCATGAAAAGTACGCTCGCCTTAACGCCAAGCATCCAGCCGCAGCACCGCTTGAAACCGGCCATGCTGGAATCTTTGAACATCCTGCACATGAGCTCCGACGCCCTGGCGGCTTACCTGAACGAGCAGATGCTGAGCAATCCGCTGCTGGAATGGAGTGATCAGCGGACTGCCCGGAGCGATGATCTCTATGAACAAGCCGGACAATTTGTCGCCGCTGAGGTTTCCCTGAAACAACAGCTGCGTCAACAGGCGGCAGTTTTGTTGGACCCGGCGGATCAGATGATCGCGGAAACCTTGATCGGCTTGTTGGACGACGATGGTTATCTGCGGAAGGAGCTGGACGCGCTGTGCGGTCTGGTGCACATCAACAAGGCAAGATTGAATAGAATTCTATCTTTATTGAAAACGTTGAAGCCAGCCGGAATCTTCGCGCACGATCTGCGCGAATGCCTGCTACTTCAGCTTATGGAGCAGCATCCGGAAAATGAACTGGCCCGGCGGCTGACCGAACACCTGGAAGCGCTGGCCCGGGGCGGTACAACGTCGTTGTGCAGGACGCTGCATTGCACAGCGGATCAGTTAAACGAAGCAATCGCCCTGCTTCGCCGCTGCGATCCCAAGCCTGGCCGCAGTCAGGGCGCGGCCGCGGCACCGCTGGTTTGCGAAGTCCAGGTGGAAATCGAGGACGGTCAGTTTAAAATCACATTAGCCCACAGCTTCAGCGAGCTCATTTTCAACCCGATGCCGATCGACGATCCAACAGTTCAGGATTACTTGAAGCAGAAAACCGCGGAAGCCAAAAACCTGCTTCTGGCGATTCAGAAACGCAATCAGACGCTGGCTTCGATCACCCGTTCGATCTGTCTGAATCAAAGCGCGTTCTTCCTGCGCGGACAACCGTTGATTCCCTTAACCCGCCATCAGATCGCCGATCAGCTCGGTCTGCATCCCTCAACCATTTCCCGGTCGCTGGCCGGCAAGGGATTGGAATTCAACGGTCAGCTTTATCCCTTCTCTGTTTTTTTCTCCGCCCAAGTCCGGAATGATCTGAGCCAGGATCAGGTGCTGCGGCAGCTGAAGCGCCTGATCCATGAAGAAGACGCGGAAGCGCCGCTGAGCGATCAACAGCTGAGCGACCGGCTGAAGGCGCTGGGCTGTCCGATCAGCCGGCGGACGGTCGTCAAATACCGGGAAAAACTGCGGATTCCTGATTCCCGTGTCCGCCGTCAATGGGCCCGTACCGCTTTGTGCCGCGTCCCTTCAGGGAAAATAGAAAAGTAGCCCGGATTCTCCCTTTTTCCGGCTTGTTTAAATTATTAACAACCGAATCTTCTGATCTCTGTTATAATGAACTTACAAAGGGAACTTATAAAAGTTCGAAGGTGAAGTTATGCAGCGATGGAAAAGACGCGTCGATCTTCAGGTATCCCTGCTTACGGCAGTCATTGTTTTTCTGTCTTCCTCCATCGTTTTTATTTTATGTTACTCGTATACGTATAATGGGATGATTTCAGAATTAAAAGAACGGGTTCATGCCATCGTCAGCTATGTCAACACGTCGCTGGATCCGCTTACCTTTACCGAAATCCATGACCGGGATGATATGGCCTCTCCGCTGTATCAACAGACGGCTCAGTCGCTGCGCGATGTTCGCAGCGCAACCGGCGTTCGTTATTTATATACCGCGACGGTCACAGAAAACGATACCCTGATCTATCTATTAGATGGCCTGGATCCGGACAGCGAGGATTTCCGGTATCCCGGCGATCTGATCGAACCGGAGATTCAGCAGGATCTGCGGACAGCGCTGGCCGGGAAAGAGATTATGCCGGATGCCATCAAGTCAACGGATTGGGGGAAAATTTTTATAGCCTATTCGCCGGTCTATCAGAACGAGACGGTCATCGGCGTGGTGGGCGTTGAATTCGACGCCGGGAGACAGGCTGAAATTTATCATCAGCTGCGAAACTTTATTCCGCTCATCTTAATCTTCGCCTGTGTTCTGGCCACCGGAATCGCCTTCTTTGTTTTCCGCCGGATTTCCAATCCGCATTATAAAGATCTGGCAATTACAGATCAGCTGACGCAAATCCGCAACCGCAATGCTTTTGAAGTGGATATCGGCAATCTCAACGCCTCCCGTCAGTTCAAAACAATGGGAATTCTTGTAGTGGATCTGGATCATTTAAAACAGGTGAATGATGAACTGGGGCATATTCAGGGAGATTTATATATCCAGAAAGCGGCGGCGATTCTGCAGGAATGCCTGGAACCGCAGGCGATTCTGTACCGGACCGGCGGCGATGAATTCGCGGCCTTGATTGCCGACACTTCCGGACAGAAGGACTTGAGCGAACTCTGCGCCCAGCTGAAAGCTCTTTATCAAAAGAAGCGGCCGGACTGGCCTGTGGAAACGGGCTTATCGGTGGGATGGGCTGTTTATGAGGCCGGCGACCATTCAGTCGAGGATATCTACCAGCGGGCAGACAACGCGATGTATCAAAATAAAGCAATGTCTCATCAACGATAAAGCAATGTTCAGCGAGCTGAGCGTTGCTTTTTTATTTGACTTTTCAATGTGGAACTAATGGCTTCGTTCCTGAAGCCTGTTTAACATTTTATTAAAGTCGAATCCAAAAATGAATTCCCAAGATTTTTGTGACTGAAAAGACAGAAAAAGGCCAGAGAGGAGTCTGACCTGTTTCGCTTTTTCGGGCTTGTTCGCGGCCTTGTTAAATCAGGGGTTAAGCCTGACCGTTCCATTCGTCAAAGAATTCCTGAAGGTACTGTTCCATAAACGCCGTGCGTTTCCGGGCCAGACGCCGGCCGGTTTCCGTGTTCATTTTACTTTCCAGAAGCAGCAGCTTCTCATAAAAATGGTTGATCACGGTGCTGCGCTCACTGCGGTAAGCCGCGGCGTCCATCTGGGTGCGCGGCGGCAGTTGGGGATCATACATCGGATTGCCGACATGACCGCCGTAATAGAAAGTGCGGGCAATGCCGATCGCGCCGATCGCATCCAGCCGGTCCGCATCCTGGACAATCTGCCCTTCTTGGGATAAGACCTGCTTTTCACTCAGATTCTTGGAAAAAGACAAATGATCGATGATCGCGAATACTGACGCCTGAATTGACGGATCAATTTCCGCCAGACGCTCTTCCAAGAACTGATGTTCCTTTTGGGGATCCGCCGTCAGCTTATCGTCGATAACATCGTGAAGCAGCGCCGCCGTAACGATCAGATAAAGATCGCAGGGAGCTTCGCTGCGGGCAATCAAGACTGCGTTGTTTACCACGCGCAGGATGTGATCAAGACTGTGCCCGCTGGTATCGCCGGCTAATTTGGATTGTGCGAGGGCATAGAATTTCCGACAATTTTCAATTTGCGTGTTATTCATGCTTCTCCTTTGAGGGCGAAAACCGCCCGGTTCTGTTTATAGGTTAACTTGTACTCCGTTTGTTTATCATAAATCAGACCGGTAATGAATTCAAGTTGGAAAAATCAAACAATCCCGTCAGCCGCTCGGCCGACATTCGACTTGTCCAAACAGAGAAATCTCAGCTTCTTTTCTCTTCAAGGCGCTTTTTCGTAAGATGCCTGGGTTTTCGCCGGACCTTCCCTTTTAACTATTTTTATTTCTCGTTTCATCAAAAATCTGATACTCGCCGACGATTTGAATTTTTCCGCCGGTCACCTGGACAAAAGCGTCATCGCGTAACGCCAGGATCGGTGCAATCCGGCTAGCCTGTCGGATTTCTTCCCGATGCTGCGCGCTTGCCAGGTTGAAATGCGGTTCCAGACTCATCGGAACCAACCCTAATCCACGGTACTGTGTCAGCTCCGGGACATTGTCCAGCTCATGCCTGGCCAACACGATCTGATCGCCCATGTTGATCGCACCGGCACTCATTCCGATCAGAACGGCTGTCGTTGTTTTCAATTTCTCCCGCAGCCCAATTCGTTCAAACGAGGCATGCTGAGCCAGCGTATCCCCGCCCGCCAGCCAGATCACATCGGCCTGTTCCAGAACCTGATCGATTTGAGCCAAGGGCAGCCGGTCATCCAGAATCGTCAGCGTCTGAAAATGAAATCCGGCGGCGGCAAACATGTCCATGATCTTCCGGGCATATTTTTCATTCACTTCGGCCTTGTCAAATGAAGATGCGGTGAAAACAAAATGTTCCTGTCTGACGATCGTTTGCTTCAGTGCTGTGATAAAAGCTTCAGGGAAGCCGTTGGGAAAGTCGCTGGTCAGAAAATAAGTCTGCATTCTCAAATCCTCCTGAAATTCATAATTTCAATGCTCTGTGGCTATTTTATGTTTTTTAAGCTTAACGCAGGGAAACGGAAGTGACCACCCGGCGGATCAGCGCTTCGTTCTGATCGTAAAAATCCCGGTCAAACGTTCCTGTTACGGTATAATTCTGAGCCTGACCTTCAAAGAACAACAGCTGCAGTCTGACGCTTTCGCCTTCCCTCAGTATTGCCAGCCGGCCGCGGCCGCCCTGTTTCAAAGTAACAAGTTGATCTTCAGAATCCGCCAGCGGGAACGTCCAGGTGGGTACGCCATATTGATAAATCATCCGGAGCGAATTCCGGCCAGAGGGATCGCTGAGTGTCAACCCAAAATTCGGTGGAATTTCACTAATCAGCGGGGTATGGATATTCTGATCGCACACGCAGCTCCAACCCGCCGGTAGTTCGATCGAAAATTCCGGATCTCCGAACGCTTCCGGTTTAAACACGCATCGTTTTTCCATGGGATGAAAGAGAATACTGACGCTCAGCACCATCGCAATCCCAACGGGGCTGGCTTTCATTAAGCGGGAAATCATCTTTATTCTCCTTTACGGATTGCGGCGTGAATTTGAGCCCGGATTTCCGGCATCCGCCGCAGCTCAAATTCGGGGTGGTCCTTCAGCCATTTCCGGTTTAACGGCGACGGATGAGGAAGCGTAAAAACGGGAATTCCCCGGAAGTCCTGCGTCTGAAAGATTAAGTCTTCCAGCGAAAGTTCGGGAAATAACCACTGCGCAGCGTAGCTGCCGATCAAAACGATCCGCTGCGGCTGAACAAGCTCCAGCTCCTGTCGTAAGTACAGCTCGGCGCAGTGCTTCGGCGGCCGGAGATCACCGCTACCCTTCGCTTTGCCGGGATAACACCGGGCAATCGAAGCGATGTAAAACAGCCGCGGATCATAAAACTGTTCGTCTGTAATCTGATACCATTCCTGTTTCAGCTTTTTCCCGCTGGCATCGTTAAACGGCAGTCCTGTTTCCATCACACGCCGCGACGGAGCCTGGCTGATCTGAAATATTTTAGAATCCAGACTGCCCTGAAATATTGGATGCGGTTCATCCTTCATCAGATTCTCACAGACGCGGCAATGCTGCAGCTGCGTTTTCAATTGTTCAAAGCTTTCCAATCTTTCTTCCTTATTCATAGTCTATTCCCTGTTCTCAATGATTTAGTTTCATTATACCACGGTTTGGATCAATATTATCCGCTCGTCAGCTCAGGCTCCAAGGGGAATTTCATTGAAAAAGCGGAGGGAAAATGCTTTAATTCAAAGAGAGGAAGACCGCTGAAGCGGGGCAAAGAATCCCAGGGAATTCAGCGGCAGCCGATCATCATTTTTCATTTTGAGAATCGGTAAACGAAGGAATCCGACGATCCATGAGCCATTAGCGCTAAAAGATGTTCATTCCTATCAGTTCAGACGTTAGAGATAAGGAGAAAAAGATGAAGCCAATCATTAAAATTATGAGTATTGCCGGGCTTCTGCTCGGTTTCCTGAGCGGCTGCCAACAAGCTCCCGATCCAGAATCAGAATTCACTTTGAAAGCGGCCAGTTTCAATCAGGAAGACACCGCCATCGCCAATCAATTTGGATATTCCGCAGAATCTCAGGTCTTTCAGTTCGCCGCGGACAATACCGTTCAATTGCTGCATTACACGGTGTATAAGCTGAATCAGGGAGAATGGGAAGTCCAGTGGACTGGCGATCAAAGTTTATCCGGGACCCGCGGCCGCATCGCCGTTTATAGCGACAGCTTACCTGCCGGCTACACCCTGATCCTGCAATGCGACAATATCTGCGTAAAAGATGAACTGCGGGTCGACGATCCGGATTTTACGATGCCGGAAGGCTCCGTTCTGTCAACCGCTTCCCTGAAGCAGGAAATTCCATTTCAATTGAACGAAGAGATCCCTGTCCTTCTCCAGCGAATTTCCACGGAGAATGATACAATTCTCGTTGACTTAGAACAGTTTTTCAAGCCTGATACCTTTGCCAAACAGGATGAAGTCTGGGCGCTGACGCTGATTTTCCAGGGTTCCGATCATTCCCTTCAGCTGCCTTCAAAAGAATAACCTCAGGCGGAGACTCAAAAGTAAAAACGAAAGTGAAAATGATCCATCGTTCCTTCTGAACGATGGATCGTTTAAATTTCCTTACCCGTCAACAAATGTTCTGCGATGAACTTGCCGACGCCGTCGTGATCGTTATCGTCCGTGATAGCATCCGCGGCGCTTTTGGTTTTTTCGCTGCCGTTGGCCATGACGACGCCCATCCCGGCGTTCATCGTCATATCGTAATCGTTGTCCGCGTCGCCGAAGGTGCAGAGCTCGTCCATCGTAAAGCCATGCAGCGCCATAATTTCTTTCAGGCCCTGCGTTTTTGATACCCGCGGATCCATGTATTCAAACAAAACGCTGGCCGTGATCAGTCCTGCCGACTTGGTTTTCGGAACGGTAAACGTATGACTGCGGGCAACGACCCGTTCCATTGTTTCCGGATCGCAGACAATCATGACCTTCGGCCGCGGCTGATTCAGAAATTCATCATAATCGACCACATGGTAGGGAATATGATCAACCCGGGAAAGCCGTTGGATAAGCCGGTCATCTTTAGGCGCATACAATTCTCCCTGCCAGGGAATCGCAAAGTTCACATCAAGATCTTCATAATGCCGGATGACCTGGCGGATAACGTCCCCATCCAGCGGAAAACTACTTTTTTCCACATTCAACTGAAAATCCGCGATTTCCGCACCGCCTGTGCCGACAATGGCATCGACGAGTCCGCCAATCCCCCAGCGTTCCAGTTGATTTTTAACACTGTGCACATCGCGGCCGGTCGCCAGGCCAAACAGAACACCCTGTGCTTTGATTCTTTTGATTTGTTCGATGGTATAGGGAGAAACGACTCCCTGGCTGTTCAGCAACGTTCCGTCAACGTCGCACATGATTGCTTTGATCGCCATTTTTCTATTCCTCTCTGATTTTACAGTCTTCATCATTATAGAACAAAAACCGGGGAATGCGGACATAGATTTGTAAAATCAACAATCAGAACGCTGAAAATTTCCTTGTTGTCTTTTAGATTCCAATTTTCAGGAAGCTCTGAAACTTAACCGAAAGTTAACAAAAGTCCGGCTTGACGCATCTCCGCGCATGGTATAATTGAAAAAAGAAAGAAGAGGAATCCCATGTATCAGATAAAGAATTTTCAGGATAACGACGACGTCCGCACCGTTGATCAGCTCGGTCCGTTTACCGTCATCGAATATCTGCGCGACCTCAGCGTTACGCCCGGCTCCGCTATGACCGCTTATTATTGCAATGAAATGAATGTTCGCAAACGGCAGGTTCTGTGCGATCTGGGGCAGGCTGATATCACCATTCAGGCCGGCGCGATGCAATGGATGGTCGGCGATGTTAAAGCGACAACCGGCGTTAAGGGCGTCGGCGATTTGTTAGGGAAAGCAATCCGCGGCAAAGCGACCGGTGAATCGGCGATCAAGCCGGAATACACCGGCAGCGGCACCCTGGTGCTGGAACCGACTTACAAACATTTAATTTTGATGGATGCCGCAGAATGGAATGGTTCTGTCGTTCTGGACGATGGTTTGTTCTTAGCCTGCGATTCCCGCCTGCAGCATAAAGCCGTGATGCGCTCGAATTTCTCCTCCGCAGTAGCGGGCGGCGAAGGTTTGTTTAATTTGAGCTTGAACGGTACCGGCGTCTTCTGTATTGAATCTGATTGTCCGAAAGAAGAACTTGTGGAAATCACGCTGAAAGACGACGTGCTGAAGGTTGACGGCAACTTTGCGATTGCCTGGAGCAATTCACTGCAGTTTACCGTGGAGCGTTCCAGTAAATCCTTGATTGGTTCCGCCGCTTCCGGCGAAGGACTGGTCAACGTATACCGCGGTACGGGAAAGGTTTTATTAGCGCCGGTCACGAAACTTCCGCTGTAATTCAGCAAATTCAAAAAAAGACGGAGTCTGAGCTTCCGTCTCCTTCCGATCCGGAGATTCCGGATCTTTTTATATCCGCTGACAAAAGACGACTGTTTTTTCCTTCAGGGATATTTTTTTCACTTCATAGCCGTAAGTCAAACTGTTTTTCTTATAAGAAAGGAAAGCATGATCAATGGGAAAACCCAGTATTTCTTCGATTTCGGCAAACGTTAATTTTAAAACCGGTACACCGCTTTCCTGAACGCTTCGCCACAGTTTTTCGACCTTATCCATTACCGCTTCTCCTCGCTGACAGGAAAATCCGACGATTGGAAATGGCTGTAATAGCGGCCGCTCTCCGCCGTAAATTTCAGAATGACACGCTTTTCCAGCTCCGTCGTTTCCGTTGTCTCCTTCTCGTTTCCCCCCGCGTCTTCCAAAATCTCTTCCCGCTCATCGCAAAGCTTAAGCCAGCCTTTTAAGCAGACGCCGCGGTAGAACCGTTGATCCATGAAGTAAAGACTGGCCGGACAGAAACCGGTCAAGGGCGTCAAAGCGAAAGCGGTGGGATCGATGTCAAACAAGAACTCACAGATGCCTTCACGCCGCAGCGGCTGCGGTAACGTCTGCGTTTCCGGATATCCTTGTTCGTCAATGAAGCTGCATACGGCATAACCGGCGTTGTCCGCCAGCTTTCCAATCGTTTGTTCCGGATTTCTAATCATCGTTATTTCTCCTTGTTCTCGATGAATTTCTGCATCGGCCTGTCCTGATTTTCCATTTTCGCTTTCTGCGTGTACTTCTGAATCATTTCCGTCTTCGCCGCGGTGTAGCCGTCGCGATTAAAGCGGTAAGGACCAGCCAGCCGCAGCTTCAGCTGCTGATAAGCCTGAGCGGCTTCGGGATGATTGATCAGATAATCCCGGAAAAACAGCTCGTCATGATCGCCCGAACGACGCAGATGCAGATGGAAGACAGACGGTGCAAAGCCCTGCGGCGTATATCCTTTGTTGAAAGCCATCCGATTTTCCGACTGACTCATGCACAAATATCCCGCATCCAAAAGGATGGTTTTCAGAACCTCCCAATCCGCCTCCCCTGTCGTTTCCACTAAAATATCCACAATCGGTTTTGCCCAGATCGTCCCCACCGCCGTGCTGCCGATATGCTCCATGCGGACAATCCAGTCTGCGGGAAGTCTGTTTTTCAAACTAGCGGATTCATCGGCATACATCACCGGCCATTCCGGGCGGGGGTGGAACAAGCTCGATCGGGAACAGCTGCCACAGTTCTTCCAGCGTCATTTCAGCTAAGTCTTTCGGCATGAACTCCCTCCTTTTTTCTAAGTCCGCTGCCTGCGGATCTTTTGGGCTATCATCAATCGGATATCCTTATTTCTGAACTTTAACGGGCTTTCCTTTCACCTCCGTCAACGCGAAACTTTCCTGGATTCGTTCCTCAATTTCCTGATCCGGAAGCGTTCCATCAAGCACCAGCGTAAGCCAATGCTTTTTATTCATGTGATAAGCTGAATAACAGCCCGGCTGACCAATGTATTCATTGAGCCTTTCCGGTCGTGTCTTCACGACCAGAATGTCCACAAAACCCTGCCGTTGAGGATCCAGCTTCCGGCTGTCGATCGTCATCAGAACACCGAACCATTTCAGCGTCGTTTTGTGACGCAGCGCGGCGGAATCTACCGAACCTTCCCAGAGATATTCCGGCTGCACCGCATAGCACTCACGGATATACCCGACAATCCGGCGAGTTTGTTCCGCCTGGAACTCATCGGTGATGAAACAGGTTGAAGCTATCTCGGCCAGCTTCTGTCCGCAGCAGCGGCGCAGTTCTGTTACGAAGTTCCCCTGCGCAGACTCGGATTTGATCAGGATGTATTCCTCCTGGGTGATCGGGTCGATGACCGTGTAATCAACCTCACCGCTCTCCGTCACGATGACCTGAAGCAAAAACTGATTGTCAAAAACCGGCGTTTCCCACAAAAACCGCCCCTCAGCAGGATGGAAACCATACGCCCGCAGTCGTTCAGGCACTGGTTTTTTAAAATGAAATAACGTTTCGATCTCAATCATTTCATCCACTCCCTCGTTTTACTCCGCAGATTGTCCCGAAAAGCTAAATTCCGGCAATTCTTCTTCCAACAAATTATCGATCAGTTCCTGCACGGAAGCGACGCTGTGCGAAGCGCTTTCGATTACCCGCGGTTCCGCCAGATCAATGCAGTAGCTGTGCGGTGTCGTTTTAAACATGGGAATATCATTCTCCGAATCGCCAACGACGATTAAATCATCCTGCCCGATGTTATACCGCTGACACAATTCAGAAATAGAGATGCCTTTCGAGCTGTTTAACGGGCCGATATCGATCATATCCTGATCGCTGGTCGTAATAATCCCCGGATAATTCCGCTGCGCCAGCGTTTCCCGGAAGGCATCACGCTGATGCGGCGGCACAAAAATTTGAATGCGTTCCACGCCGTCCTCCGGATTCATTTCCTCCAGATTCGCAATTTCGATGGAATCCCAGATCCCGTCATACGCCGCTACACCGCGCGGATACCGGTCGTTGTGCGACCAGATCCATTGATTGTGATATCCGGTGGTGACGCTGACATTTAAATCTTGATCGCGCACAAATCGGCACAAATCGATGTAAACGCTGCATGGCAGCTGTTTGATTATCGTTTCGCCATTCACCAGCCGGACGGCGGCGCCGTTGCCGCCGATGAAATGAACGTCGAAGCCCAGCGCTTCCCGAATTGCCGGATAATGATGCAATCCCCGTGCTGTGGCCACCGCGAATTGATGTCCGCGGTCAACCCAACGCTTAACCGCCTTAAAGTTTTCTTCCCGCTGATGAGGATTCAGCGACTCCTTCCGCGGGTATAACGTCCCGTCTAAATCCGAAATTAATAGTTTCATCGCTCTTTCCAGTCCGGTCTCAGCGTCCGTATTCACGGTACTCCGCCGGTCCTTTCTCTAGATATATCTATATAGATATATTCTAATTAGAATATACTATAATTTCGTTGGTCCGTCAATTCCCGTGTGTGTTCGTTTATAAGTTTCTGCGATCAATTTCGAGCTTTCCCTTTTGTTCGTCTAACTCCCCTTCGATTCGTCAGTGATATCCCGTTCGCGTTGATAAACCGCCGGTTCTCCTTCGCTGGCGTTGGTATACCATTCCCCTACGATCCGATTTTCATGAATTTTGAAATTTTCATTAAGGGTATAAACAAAATCCGTGATCCAATTCCCGCGGAAATCAAAAACCGCCGCTTTTCCCTGATTTACCGCCATTCCGTAGCCTGTCCAGTAGAAATGAAGAAGCTCCTCATAAACCGGTTCCAGAATCATTTCCCCGGTTTCCAGCATCACCCCCTGTTTCCCATCCTTTTCAATGATGAATTCTTTGAATTTTATTCCGTCTTCTGTCTCAAAGACCGGAAGCTCAAGAACAATCCGATCGGCGGCCACGGTGTATAACGGTTTTAAATCCAGATCATAAAAGGTCAGATTTCCGGCTTCACCGATAAAAATCCCCGGCACACCTTGAATTTCCGTAGGATGAACCGCTGCCTCTGCACTCGCAGGCAATGCCTGGGTCAGCGAATCGGTAGCACAGATGATTTTCTCCTCGGCACTAATCAAGGTAACATCTCCACACTGTTCGATTTCCGCATCTTCAAAAAGAATTTCGCCCGTTCTGTCCATCACACCATAATGAATGCTCTCCCTTAAAAATTGAAAATAATTTTGACTGCACCGAGTCCCCGAGCATACGGTCGAAATCCAGTCCAGATCAGGAAACTGTTTGATGATTTCCAGATTTTCATCCAGCAGGCAAGGCATGCCGTGGATTTCTCCTGTATAGCGATCCTTTCCGTTATAACGATATAAGTTCAGATCCGGGGAAACAACATGTCCCTGACTGTCCATCGTTCCGCCGGTTCCCCGCATGGCATAGTAATTGCCTTCTTTATATAATTCATCGCTGTGATGTTCAAACAAGACGTTCCCTTCCTGATCGATAACCTGTCGTTGAGTACCGTTTCTCACGTTGAATTCCGTTAATTCAGGCAATCCGTAAAGATACAGCACTTCGTCATAGCTGACCGGAAGAATGATTTTTCCTTCCGCATCTAAAATACCGGACTTTCCCGCTTGTGTGATAATCACGGATTGATCGGTATAGCGCTGGATCCGGTCATAGATAAATTCCACTTTCTGTCCGACTTGATTCAGAATTGCGGATTTCCCGTCTTTTTCCGCAATCAGCGCATCGACGGATTCGTTGTATTCCACATGGTCAGCCTCGCTGAATAATAGATTCCCATTCAGATCAATACCGTCGTAAGAATCCCGGTTCCGGATCGCGACAAGGCCGCCGCCTGCGTGATCTTCGTAATAAGAAACGTCGAAAACACCGTCGGCGCTGGTTTGTTTATAGCTCTTTGAAGTTATCTGTTTTCCTGCGGAGGTATATAAATTGACCTCATATCCATTCTCATTCCGCTCGGCAGCCAGAAAAACCGGAGCCTCCGAAGAATACGGTGCAACACTAAGCACCCGCTGAACCTCGTCATAAAACTGTTCCGTCAACAATTCGCCCGCAAAATTCATGACCGCGTATCGACCCTCTTTTTCAACTCTGAACAAATTCAGCGTCAAATCGAAACGAAATGAATCCCAGTTCGTAACCTGTTGATTGACAGCCGTTAATTCCTGCGGCATTCCCGCTGCATTGTAAAGGGTATATTGATTGGCTGTTTCAGCGAGGATCTGACCGTCGCTCAGAATCGTAAGCTGATCATATTCCAAGGGAACAACCAGCGTTCCCGTTTCATCAATCGCTCCATATTTCCCGTTTTCACAGGCCTTCATCACACTGTTTCTTAATTTCAGAGTCATCGAAGGCAGCCGGTCATCAACGGAAATCAACTCCGTTTTCTCTTTCTGTTTATCCTCTGTTTCCGCAGACGTTGCTTCCCGATAGCCGCTGCAGCCGCAAAGCAGGATGAGCACTAAAACTCCAAAGCTAATTTTTCTCATCGTTCTTCTCCTTGTCTTCCTCTCCATCATAACGGAATTGGGGAATTATAGAAACAGGAAAAAAAGCGGCAGTCGGAATCCACCGTTCTTAGTTTTCAATACTCTCTACGAAATGCTTCGGATATTGATCCCAATACCCGCGGTAGACACGACTCTCGTTTCCATCCAGATTAAGCTGGTACATTCGGAATGTGACCAAAATGTTTTTCGGCTGCCACATTTCTTCATAGGAATATTGATAACGCATCCCGACCGCCTTCATAACACGGCCGCTGTGCGGATTATTAACGTCATGGGTCGCGGTGATATACGACATTCCCTCTTCTTTAACCTGTTGAATCACCTCCCGGACCGCTTCGGTCACAATTCCGCGCCGCCAGAATTCTTTGCGTAATCCATACCCCAGATCGTAACCTTCCCTTGTGCTTACACAGACATAGCCAATCGGGATATCGTCGCTTTTCAGGCAAATCGCGTAAGCATACCCTTGCGGTTTGACATATACCGAAAGAAAGTGTTTCTCAAAAAAAGATTGAGCGTCGGCCGAACTTGCCAGCGGATACCACGGCAGATAAGTATTGACCTCCTGATCACTGAAAATCGCATAGATCGCTGAAAGATCATTTTCTGTGAATTTTCTTAACCGCAGACGTTCTGTTTCTAATTCCGGTGTATTCATTCTTTTCTTCCTCCGTTATCCTCTCGCCACTACTCGGTTTGATTTCATTATACGCAAAATTCTATGAAGCAAAAATATTCTTTTCCCCGTCGATAGGGATGGAGTTTTTCCGACAGCCTCACTTTTAAAGATCTGCATTTCCAACTATTTTCAACATTGAAGACAAGATTTATAGAAAAAAGGCCGGATACCTTAAGTATTCGACCTATTCATAAGCAAATGGTGTCCTCTTAGGGACTCGAACCCTAGACCCACTGATTAAGAGTCAGTTG